>ERZ778512.1910-NODE-1910-length-12326-cov-5.790319_pt1 | contig 12326 bp, 9 predicted proteins | sample MGYA00510346_ERZ778512 | MGnify/ENA primary metagenome ERZ778512 (study PRJEB29527, sample SAMN07138962) | mouse gut metagenome | material: feces | host: mouse | place: China:Nanjing | collected 2016-01-25 ...
GTTTGACGCTTAAAATGCTGTTCACGGAACCTACGGATGTTCCGCCGAATTTCATTACTTTCATGCAATTATCTATTTTTATTCCAGCTTCTTTTACCATTCTGTCCTCCGAGCCATTTCAAGTCCGGTAAAGAATCTACTTTCGTTTCACCCAGCATGACAACGAAAAGAAACTGTCTCTGTTTACACTAAAAAAATAAAATTAAAAGCTTGTTTTGCTTACGTCCGTAAGCGTGTATCACGTAGAAACACATATACTATCCTTAACCCCGAGGGGTCATTGTTGCGGATGTGGACATGGTGGTCATCATGCGCCCCATCCCTGATGTGGTGGTTATATGGAGATAGTACATCGTCATTTTATAGTCGTTCTTCTTCTGTTTTGTTTGAACGATGCAAATATAAAAACTATTTCCTACAATCTATCACATTTTCTCTTTTTTTTGCGATAAAATATAAGAATACTTTTTATTAAGGCAGAAATAAGACAAAACTTTTTTTATCCTGCACATATTGGTATGCGGAACTATTTCCTTACCTTTGTACAAATTCAGCTTAAAGTGGTGCTGTTTTTAATGATCGCGAAAAGAATATGGCAAAGGAAAAGACTGTATATGTATGTACCAATTGTGGGCAAGATTCACCCAAATGGGTAGGAAAATGTCCGTCTTGCGGTGCATGGAACACCTACGTAGAAGAAGTTGTACGCAAGGAATCTGCAAACAAAAGGCCGGTATCCGGTCTGGAACCCGTAAAAAGCAAGCCTGTCACCCTGAATGACATAACCGGAGGAGACGAGCCGCGAATAGATATGCAGGACGATGAGTTGAACCGGGTACTGGGAGGCGGCTTGGTACCGGGATCACTTGTCCTGCTGGGTGGTGAACCGGGAATAGGGAAATCCACCTTGGTGCTGCAAACCGTACTTCATCTGCCTGACAGAAAAGTATTGTATATATCGGGTGAAGAGAGTGCCCGGCAACTGAAACTGCGTGCAGACCGTATCCCACACAATTCTTCCGACTGCCTGATAGTTTGTGAAACTTCGTTGGAGCAAATTTACGTCCATATTAAAAATACACAACCCGATTTGGTCATCATCGACTCTATTCAAACCATCTCAACCGAAACGATAGACTCTTCTCCCGGCAGTTTGGTGCAGGTACGTGAATGTTCCGCTTCTATTTTAAAATTTGCCAAAGAAACAAATACGCCGGTCATCCTGATCGGCCATATCAATAAAGAAGGAAGCATTGCCGGCCCCAAGGTACTGGAACATATTGTAGACACCGTATTGCAATTTGAAGGTGACCAACATTATATGTACCGCATTCTTCGCAGCATCAAGAACCGTTTCGGAAGCACTGCCGAACTAGGCATTTATGAAATGCGGCAGAATGGTCTGCGCCAGGTGAGCAACCCTTCCGAACTGTTGCTTAGTCAGGACCATGACGGAATGAGCGGAGTCGCCATCGCCTCGGCCATAGAAGGCGTCCGTCCTTTCCTGATCGAGACACAGGCTTTAGTCAGTTCGGCAGTCTATGGGAATCCGCAACGTTCTGCCACCGGATTCGATTTACGACGTATGAATATGCTTCTGGCAGTACTCGAAAAACGGGTAGGATTCAAACTGGCACAAAAAGATGTCTTTTTGAATATCGCAGGTGGATTGAAAGTGAATGATCCGGCCATCGACCTGTCTGTCATCAGTGCCATTCTATCCAGCAATATGGACACGGAGATAGAACGCGACACCTGCATGGCAGGCGAAGTGGGCCTGAGTGGTGAGATCCGACCGGTAAACCGCATCGAACAACGCATCGGAGAAGCAGAGAAGTTAGGCTTCAAGCGGATTCTTATACCGAAGCATAATTTACAGGGAATGGATACCTCCAAATTAAAGATAGAAATCATTCCGGTGAGAAAAGTAGAAGAAGCGTTCCGAGCTTTGTTTGGATGAGATAGATAAAAAAGAAAACTTAATTTGAATAATGATATAAAATGACAAAAGAACAATCACACACTCCGACCTGCGTAGACTGCGGCACACAGAACTGCAAGTTCAAAGAGCGCACTTACCCTGAATTTTGTCTGACTACCCATTTGGAACAAGAAGATTTAGAATGGGCATTGAAACAATATAACGACAACAACAATATAATGGCAGCCAGTGCCGAAGTGGAATATGAAGGTTACTGCCGATTAACCCGTGTAGAAGAAATCATGACTTTCGCACGCAAGATGGGATATAAAAAATTAGGAATTGCCTATTGTATCGGGCTGGTGAATGAAGCCCGTATTTTTGCCCGCATCCTCCGTGCTAACGGCTTTGAGGTATATTCAGTAATCTGCAAAGTAGCCGGAATAGCCAAATCCTCTATCGGAATCCCCAAAGAATGTGAAAAAATCGGTGCAGCAATGTGTAACCCTATCCTACAAGCACGCCTTCTTAACCAAGCACATACAGAGTTAAACGTGGTTATCGGACTATGTGTGGGACATGACAGCTTATTCTACAAGTACTCTAATGCCTATACTACAACTTTAGTGACTAAAGACCGTGTGACAGGACACAACCCTGCCGCCGCACTATATACCGCCAATTCTTATTACCGTAAAAAATTAATGCCGGAAGGCGAATAATCTAAATAAGAACAATGATACAGGAATTTCAAATAAGAGTCTTGCCTGAACAAGCAGCCAACGAACAATCACTGAAACAATTCATCGGATACGATAAGGGATTGGATATACGCACCATCCATGCCCTCCGCATCTTGAAAAGGAGCATAGACGCACGTCAGCGCACCATCTATGTAAACCTGAAAGTACGCCTATATATCAATGAAATTCCAGAAGAAGAGGAATTTACCCGCACTATATATAATAAGGTGGAAGGAAAGCCACAAGTCATTGTCGTGGGAGCAGGACCGGGCGGACTTTTTGCTGCTTTGCGATTAATAGAGTTAGGACTCCGACCTGTCGTAGTGGAACGAGGGAAAAATGTACGTGATAGAAAAATAGATATCGCCCGTATCAGCCGTGAGCACAAAGTGGATTCCGAAAGCAACTACAGTTTCGGAGAAGGTGGCGCAGGAGCCTATTCGGACGGCAAACTCTACACCCGAAGCAAGAAACGGGGGAATGTGGACAAAATTCTGAATGTATTCTGCCAACATGGGGCCAGTACCTCCATCCTGGTAGATGCCCATCCGCACATCGGTACGGACAAACTGCCACGCGTGATTGAAAACATGCGGAATACCATCATAGAATGTGGCGGTGAAGTGCACTTCGAAACACGAATGGACTCCCTTATCATAGAAAAAAACAAAATCACAGGTATAGAGACAAATACCGGAAAGACTTTCAAAGGGCCTGTCATTCTGGCTACCGGGCATTCCGCACGGGATGTATATCAGTGGTTGTATGATAACGGCATAGAGATAGAAGCCAAAGGAATTGCGGTAGGAGTCCGTCTGGAACACCCGTCCATGCTGATTGACCAGATACAATATCATAATAAAAACGGACGCGGCAAGTATCTGCCTGCCGCCGAATATAGCTTTGTGGCACAAGTAGAAGGACGTGGAGTCTATAGTTTCTGCATGTGTCCGGGAGGATTTGTAGTTCCTGCCGCAAGCGGACCGCAGCAGATTGTGGTAAACGGCATGAGTCCCAGCAACCGCGGTTCCAAATGGAGCAACTCCGGAATGGTAGTAGAAATCAGACCGGAAGACCTGGCGGACAACAGTCTTTTTACAGAAGAATTAAAAGCGAAGAGTGAAGAATTAAAAACCGCAGACCGAAAGAATGGCCAATGGGATACCGGCCACTGTCCATTAACCATGATGTATTTTCAAGAAGCATTGGAAGCTTCCTGCTGGCAGCAAGGCAATATGCGCCAAAACGCACCCTCGCAACGAATGACGGACTTTACCCGCAGGAAACTGAGCTATGATTTACCCGACAGTTCGTATAGTCCAGGATTAGTCTCTTCTCCCCTGCATTTTTGGATGCCTGCATTCATCACCGACCGTTTGAGCAAAGGTTTCCAACAATTCGGAAAGAGCAGTCATGGTTTCCTGACCAATGAAGCAGTGATGATTGGTGTAGAGACACGCACGTCGGCTCCGGTACGGATCCTGCGGGATAGTGAGACCCTGCAACATGTCACTGTCAACGGGTTATTTCCTTGCGGAGAAGGAGCGGGTTACGCCGGCGGAATTGTTTCAGCAGGTATCGATGGAGAAAGATGTGCGGAAGCTGTAGCCGCTTATTTAGGGGCAGGAGCGGATTGAGCCTGCATTAAATGAATGATTTGCAATGTGATTTAAAATGATTATCCGCAATCATGCCACCGGATGATAACCGATTAATTAACATCTTGTGATATGATTGCAGAATCATTGGATAGTATCATTCTTTTTTGCCGGAAGCAAACTCTTCTTTTATCTGCTTGCACCAATCAGCAATACGTTTGCTTGTTAATTGTGCCTGGTTCTCCTGGTCAATCACCAAACCACAGAACTTTCCGCCACGTACAGCCCTTGACTGACTGAAGGCATACCCGTCTGTCAAAGTAAAACCTACCAATTCAGCTCCTGCCTTTTGAAATGCATCCGCCAGAATCCCCATTCCATCCACAAAATTATCGGGATAATTTTTCTGATCCCCCAAACCGAATATAGCGACTTTCTTTCCTTTTAAATCCAACGACTCCAACTCGGGAACCAACTCGTCCCAATAAGTAGGAAGTTCACCATCAAACCAAGTGGACGCCCCCACTATCATATTGTCATACGCCTGAAAATCATTCTGCCAAGCCCTTTCTATCAAAACGACTTCTATTACTTTCACTCCTCCCAAATCTTCCCGGATCTTATCAGCTATATGGGAAGTCTTGGCTGCATTCATTGCATAAAATAATCCTATTGTTTTCATAATTCATTTTTTATTCACCATAGATTAACACGGATAATATATAGAATAATTCATGTAACCTGTGGACTTTTGATTAATATTCCAGCAACTTCCTGGCTGCATCATAAATTTTATCCTCAGCAGGCAAAATGGCCTTTTCCAATATCGGATGGAAACCTACAGGAGTGAAGGTAGAACCCACACGCTGTACAGGAGCATCCAGATAACGGAACAATTCCGTACCAATTCCAGCAGCTATTTCAGCCCCGAAACCAGAGAAAACTTTATCCTCATGGACTACCAAAGCCTTGCTTGTTTTCTTCACTGACTCGTAAATAGTCTCTTTATCCAACGGAATAAGCGAGCGGATGTCAATCACTTCCACACTCCACCCCTCCTGGGCCAAACGTTCAGCCACATTCAAACAGAAATGGGTCGTATTTCCATACGTTATCATGCTTAAATCCGTACCTTCGCGACGAATACGCGCCTTTCCAAACGGGACCTCAAAATCTTCGGGCACCACAGAAGAAGCCTCGACTGAATTATACAAGGCTTTCGGCTCAAGATACAAAGTAAATCCGCGAGAGCGCATCGCAGTACGAAGCAGCCCTGCCGCATCATCGGCAAAAGAAGGGCAGACAATCCGTGCACCGGGCAAGGTAGTCAACGCACCCTCTATATTTTGCGAGTGATAAAGTCCGCCACCAATATATCCACCCGAAGCCAGACGCAACACAATATTCGGAACAAATTTTCCATTGCTACGCCAATACTCATGGGTACACTCCACATATTGTTCTACAGCAGGCCAGAAATAATCGGCAAACTCAGCTCCTTCAATAACGACATGTATCTTAGGATCAAAACGGCACATTCCATTTGCCGTACCCACAATATAGTCCTCTGCTATAGGAGCATTGAACACGCGGGCATCCCCAAACTCCAGCTGCATTCCTTTGGTGATATTGAACACTCCGCCTTTCTCTTTATTCGCTACATCCTGGCCATAGATGAAAGTGTCCGGATTATGACGGAATTCCTCTTTCAACGTTTCGTTGATAGCGGTTACCATAAAGGCCTTCTCACCATTCTCCTCTTGATGAAGTCCCTCTTTATATTTTTCCGGTATATAGGGATCGGGCAAAACATAATCAAAGATGCTTTTCGGATCAGGATCAGGCGCAGCAAGCGCCTTCCTGTTGGCAACCGACAGTTCTTTCTTGGCTGCCGCCTCTATCTGTTGCAATTCTTCTTCCGTAAGGCGTTTGTAGCGCAACAGCATCCGGCGGAATTTCATCAACGGATCGGCTTCTTTTACATAAGCAAGTTCATTTTCATCCCGATAAAGCGTTTGCTTATCCGAATTGGAATGAGAACCGATACGGACACAATTGGCATGTACAATGACTGGAGTACGATTCGCTATGGCAAATTCACGGGCCTCGCTCATAGCATTCATGGAGTCGAACACATCTTTTCCATTGCAATGAATAATCTTCAGATTCTTGAAACCGGAAAAATTATCGGCATACTTACGGACAGCCGTCTGATCCTTTTTGGGGACAGAGATACCATATCCATTATCCTGCCATACAAATATCACAGGAAGGCCTTCCCGGCTGGCTCCGTTAATCGCCTCATAAACATATCCCTCCGAAGAAGCGGATTCTCCATGAGAGGTGATCGCCACCCCTTTATGCCCGTAATACACCATGGCACGCGCCACTCCGGCAGCATGAAGGTCGTGTGTTCCGGTGGCTGATGACACATTTTCTATATGCCATTCGGGCTTGGCAAAATGATTGGACATGTGACGTCCTCCACTGGCGGGATCAGTCGCTTTCGAAATGCCGTTCAATATCAATTCCTCCACACTCATGCCGGCCGAGAGCACGGTCAGCATGTCGCGGTAATATGGAAAAAGGAAATCCTCGCCTTTGGTAAAGACTTGGCCTACGGCCAATTGGATGCCATCATGCCCTGCGTATGGCGCATGATAGGACCAACCCAATGACTGCAACAAGTAAGACGGAGCTTTTTCATCAAGCGCACGTCCCAACACCATCAAATGATACCACTTTTTCAACGTTTCGGTATCAGTGGTCTTTATATCATATTTTTTCATTATCTTCTTTTTTATTGTAGTGAATGGTTATTCTTTCCAATTCTCCAAATAATTCTTTATCGCATAGAGGAACTGCCCCCCCAACATACCATCTACCACTCTATGATCGTACGACAAAGAAAGATACATTTTATGGCGGATAGCAATCATATCACCCTCAGGGGTTTCAATTACCGCCGGCTTTTTCTCAATATATCCCACTCCCAGAATGGCCACCTGCGGCTGGTTAATAATCGGAGTACCAAACAAGGACTTGAAAGTTCCAAAATTGGTAATCGTAAATGTGCCATCCGAAATGTCATCCGGCATCAGTTTGTTATCACGTGCCTTCACCGCCAGGGTATCAATAGCAACAGCAAGTCCGCTCAAATTCAATCTGTCGGCATCATGTATCACCGGAACAATCAGATTGCCATCATTCAGTGAAACAGCTATGCCGACATTGATATGCTTTTTAAACAAGATATGATAACCGTCAACGGATACATTTACCTGCGGATAGGCAACCAATGCCTTCGCCACGGCTTCGGTTATGGCAGGCATATAAGTCAATTTGACTCCCTCACGATGAAAGAAAGTATCTTTATTCTTATCACGCCATTTCACAAGTTGGGTCACATCCACTTCTACCACATTCGTAACATGAGGAGAGGTATGTTTGGACATTACCATGTGGTCAGCAATCATTTTCCGGACTCGGTCCATCTCTCTCACTTCCACACCTTCTTGCAAACCGGAAACTGAAGTAGCTAAAGAGGAAGCCGATGATTGGACAGCCGGAGAAGTCTGGGCAGAAACACTCACAGCAGGTTGAGCAGATGCCGGTGCAGATTTTGGCAGGACAATGTTACCCTGTTCTTTTCTGGTAATGTAAGCCTTTATATCTTTTTTACTCAAACGTCCTTCATATCCTGTTCCTTGAATACGATCCAACTCCTCTTTCGAGATATGTGCAGCCTGAGCCAATTGAAGCACAATGGGAGAATACCAACGCTCTTCTTCTGTTTTGGCAGCCATCGCCTTAGGAGCTTCCTTTACTTCCTGAACGGATGCCACAGATTGCGCATGGAGGGAAGTCTCTTCTGTTCCTTCATCACCCGCTATATCTACAATTGCCACTACCGTACCTACCGGCACGGTATCTCCTTCTTTAAATAGTATCTCGACCACCTTGCCTTCTACAGGAGATGGTATTTCAGCACTGACCTTTGCTGTGTTCACTTCAAACAACACATCGTCCTCCTGAACAGTGTCGCCCACTTTTACCGACCAGGATATAATTGTCCCTTCAGTAATACTTTCGCCCAGTTTAGGCATTTTTATTTCGAATCTTGACATATTGATAATCTTATTTTTTAATCCTTTTTTATATGAACAACAAGACACTGAAAGATAAAGTTTTAACTTAAATCTTTTTTAAGGTTGCCCGATGATGTATCCAACCCTCATCAGCATATTTTTCCACTTTCAGCAATTCGATTGCCGCCAAATCCTTCCGGGAAAAATGATAAATACTGTTCTTTTCATCTTCTGTCAGAAAGTAATGAAACAAAAGATGAATAAACCGTTTGATATTTACTGAAACATCCAAAAAATGATTGAGATTTACCACTTCACTAGGAACAGACGATACGGCGCGGACATTTCTTGATCCGGGAATCAGTTCCCACTCATCGGTCTTCTCTTTCAACACAGAATGAAGCACATCCAAGTTTGTAGAAAACAACAACGTACAATGATACATCACACGGTCTTTATGAATGCATTGCGCGCTGCCCGATATTTTCTTTCCATCCAAGTAAATTCCCATGCGTTCATCCGTATAGGCTGTGACTCCCATCGTTTCCAGAAAATCAACAGTACGTTGCAGATAGTCTTCAAACAAAGGCTGCGATGTCGTTTCTATAAAAGTGAGATTGATATTGCCCTTATCGTGATAGACAGCACCGCCTCCCGAAAACCGACGGGCCAAATGAATGCCTTTCTCTATCATATACTCCTCATCCACCTCGATCTGAACAGACTGATTCTTACCAATGACCACAGAGGGGGCCGACTGCCATATCATAAAATAATCCTCCCTTTTCTGTTTCAACAAATACTCTTCCGCCGCCAGATTGAAATAAACATCCGTACAACGATTATCTACGCAAAACATTATGCAAAGAATGTTTCGTGATAAATCTCGCCTACCGTAGGATGAGGAAATACCGTTTTCTGAAATTCTTCTACAGTATATCCATGTTGAACAGCCAGACCTGCCACAATGATTATTTCCGAAGCAGGATTTCCCAACAAATGGCAACCGATAATACGGTCTTCATCATCCAATATCAATTTGCAAAGTCCGTTACCTGTTTCATTCTCAGCCACAAAACGTCCAGAGTAAGCCATGGGCAATTTCTGTATATGATAACTAATGCCTGCCGCCTTCAATTCTTCTTCCGTCTTTCCCACTCCGGCCAGTTCGGGATTCGTATATACCACCCCCGGTACACAATTATAATTCATCCGATCCTCCACCCCCAGAATGTGATTCAGGGCAACTTCACTTTCACGAATAGCCGTATGGGCCAGCATGGAGTGTCCCGTAATATCTCCACAAGCATATACGTGAGGATGGGAAGTCAACATGTGCTCATCCACTTTTACACCGTTACGCGCCAGTTCCACGTTTAGTTTATCCAAACCCACTTGACTCAGATTCGCTTTTCTGCCTGCACTTACCAAAATCTTCTCCGCTTCAATCAGTACCGATTTACCGGCTTTTTCTATGGTAACTCCTGACGGACTGACCTCTGTCACTTTAGAATTCAGTTGAAAGTCAACCCCTCTCTTCTGATACTCCGTACGCAACATCGCACTGGTTTCCTTGTCCATAGCCCCCAAAATTTCAGGCATCATCTCGATGACGCTCACCTTTACTCCCATGCTATTAAAGAAAGAAGCAAATTCCATTCCAATTACTCCGCCGCCAATAATAGCCAGTGACTTGGGTAATACAGTCATTTCCAAAGCCTCTTTGGAAGTCCAATAGTCTACTTCCGACAAGCCTTTAATAGGTGGGATTACAGTATCCGAACCAGTACAAACCAACAGATAAGTCACCTCATATATTTCTCCTCCAGCTAAAATTTGAATCAGTCCGTCAGATTCTCCGGCTATAACCGCTTCTTTCTCTATCAATTCGGCTCCATAAGATTGTATGGTCATTTTCACGCCTCCGGTCAATTTCTTGACCACTTTATCTTTACGGTCTATTATTTTCTCTAAATTAAAGCTGATTCCATCGGGAACAGAAATTCCATATTTTGCCGCACTTTTTGCATGATCCAATAATTTCGCTGAATACAAAAGAGTTTTTGTTGGAATACATCCTTCATTCAGACAGACACCTCCAATGGCTTTCTTTTCAAAAATCACAGTTTTCAATCCTCCGGCAGCAGCTCTTTCTGCAGCCGTATATCCGGCAGGTCCTCCGCCGATTATCGCTATATCATATTTCATACGGTTAAGGTTTTAAATTTCATATACCATAACAACAAACAAGTGAGAAACTTAGTTGCCTCCAAAAAGATTTCTTCGTCTATATGAATCTATTTTTTATAAAAGATATGTATCTTTGCGCCAAAGAAAACATCATGCATCATCCTGAGATAGCCATAGTAGATCCGAATATCCTTACTTGTCTGGGGTTAAAAAACATATTGGAAAATATCATTCCAATGGCTACCATCCGTGTATTCCACTCTTTTGGTGAATTGACCGATGACACCCCGGACATGTATGCCCATTATTTTATCTCCGCACAAATCTATTTTGAACACACTTCCTTCTTTTTGCTTCGCAAACCGAAAACCATTGTATTAGCAGGAGGTGACAACCAACCCCAGCTATCCGGTGTTCCCAAGCTGAATATCTACCAAGATGAAATTTCCTTGATAAAAGACATCCATCAATTGCGCCAATACGGACATCAAGCAAGAAAGCAAACAGCAGGAAAGCCTGCCCAGCTTGAAAAGATGGAACATGAATTGTCTGTCCGGGAAATAGAAGTTCTGATACTTATCACCAAAGGACTCATTAATAAAGAGATAGCCGACAAACTGAATATCAGCCTTACCACTGTAATCTCCCACCGAAAGAACATTACTGAAAAACTAGGCATCAAGTCTGTTTCCGGTCTTACCGTCTATGCTGTAATGAATGGCTACATTGAGGCAGACAGAATATAAAATCCTCATTTATTAGGATTGCACACATACTAGGTTTAACGTTACTTTGCAGCCGGAATCATTCTCCATCATGGATTATACAAAGTGGAATATATAAATTGTCCGCTCGACAGAAATTTGTAACGTTCCTTGGTAATCTATGGGGTATAAAATAAAGCCAAACAACAAATATGAAAAAAAACATTTTATTCATTACATCCTGTCTGCTTGCCACAGCAGCTTTTGCAGAAGATATCAATACGCTGCCTAAAGACACAACAAAAGTCATTGATATAGAAGAGGTGGTGGTTATCGCATCCCCCAAAGAAACTGGAAAATTAAGAGCACTCCCTGCAGCCGTATCTTTGCTCTCCCAAAAAGACATGCAAGCAAACCAAATCAATTCTTTAAAGAACGTGAGTTCACTGGTACCCAATTTCTTTATGCCCGACTATGGCTCAAGACTCACCTCTGCTATTTATATCCGGGGAATCGGCTCGCGTATAAACACTCCTGCGGTAGGTCTGTATGTGGACAATATCCCTTACATTGACAAATCGGCATTTGACTTCAATTTCTATGATATAGAACGTATTGATATCCTTCGCGGTCCACAAGGAACCTTGTACGGACGCAATACCATGGGAGGATTAATCAAAGTACATACCCGCTCGCCATTCTCCTATCAGGGAACAGACGTAAAACTGAGTTATGGAACAAAAAGTAACTACCGCAGTGCTTCATTGACCCATTACCACCGTTGGAGTGACCGTTTCGCTTTCTCCGCCGGTGGTTATTATGAGGGATCAGACGGATTCTTCCGCAATTCTCTCAATGGGAAAAAAGTAGATGAAATGGAAGCGGGAGGGGGACGAATACATGCCATCTGGCTGCCTTCAGAAAACTTAAAACTAGACTTTACCATAGGCTATGATTATAGTGACGAAGGAGGATACCCTTATTACTATATAGGAGCTATAGACGGATACGACAAAGAGAATGAAAAATATAAAAACTACATAGGGAAGATCTCATACGATCAGGACTGTACTTATCGACGC
>ERZ778512.1915-NODE-1915-length-12311-cov-5.718995_pt1 | contig 12311 bp, 11 predicted proteins | sample MGYA00510346_ERZ778512 | MGnify/ENA primary metagenome ERZ778512 (study PRJEB29527, sample SAMN07138962) | mouse gut metagenome | material: feces | host: mouse | place: China:Nanjing | collected 2016-01-25 ...
ATGTTTAAACCATAATATGCTTGTTATGACTTAATGGGTGAGTCTATTGTTTTTGTGGATTGATGTTGAAGCGATACTGTATCGAGGCGAGGATATAGCGTGGTAGAGTATTGGTCACGGTAACTGTACGGCCTGATGCGGTGACTGCATAACTTACATTGGAGAGGCGATGTAGGAGGTCGAAGGCATCAATGGTAAATATCCATCGTCTACTGTTTGGAGTATAGGAGACGCGGGCGTTCCACACTGCGTCGGTAGTGTCGAGCTGACTCAGACCATAGCCGCGGCGGGTATAAAAAGTGAAATTGGAGTCTATACCAAAGCCGCAGGGAAGTACAAATCGTCCTGTCAAGCCATAGTTGTAGTGGGTGGCATTTATAGCAGCAAATCCTTCGCGGGTTGATGTGGTGTGACGGTCAATCACGTTGCCGTTTAGCGATAGTGATTGTCGACCTATCTGCCATGTCAGTTTTAGATTTTCACCAAGAGTGCGGGTATTGACTTTTGATGGAGTAGGGTCTATTGTTTCTGAGCCGTCAATCACCCCGACCATGTCTACGCTATGCATTTTAGCAGCCTCGGTTGTGGATGTAAGAGTGAACTGTTGACGTCGGCCGAACTGTATCGAGAATGTGTTTGTGCCGTTTATCGTATAGTTGCCGTTAACGTTGTAGGTGCGGTTGTAGCGCACGCCGGTGTTTATATCGTAGGCATATCCACGCACAAGTGCGTTGGAGGTATGGGTTATGTTGAGGCGTAGTGTGTTGTTATATCTTGATACAGCAGGATGCATTCTCCATTGTATGGTATGCTTATGGTGTAGAGCGTTTTTGAGGTCTGAATTGCCGAGGTCAATGTTGAGGGGATCGGAGGTGTTGATAACATCAACCATATGCAGCAGATCGGGTGTGTTGGTGTCAAGAGCATAAAGATAAGTCAGATCATTGTACAACCCTCCGTTTTTGGTGCGGTTGAAAATATATGAGATATTTCCATCAAAATGAGAGACCGCAGCGACAAATGAACTGCGTCTGACCGGATAGAACTTCCCGTCATTGTAATAATTGAGGTGGCTATGTAGTACACCAACATTTGGTCTCAGCAGTATGGTCAACCTATCGCCATTGTCATAGAGGCGCATATATTGAATGCCAAGATTTACGGAATGTTTGTTTTCCAGCAGCGATGATGTGAAGCTATTGCCCGGATCAAACGACGCGATGTATCCTGACGGCAGTGAGCCATAGATGCCAATGTCGGCCAACCTGTCAAGCGCATACATGTAGGAATCGCGTGTGCGCGTATGGAATATATAATTGTAGTCGGCGTTGAGACGAAATTGTTTTATGAAGAAGACGTAGCCTAACTTGCTGTCTAAGTCGAAGTCATGATTTGGGGAATTGTAGGTGTAGTTGCAGCGTCTGGTGGATGATATCGGCATTCCGGCGGCTGCGTTGTAGCCATAGGCTACGTTGTAGTCATCCCATAACTCGTCTTTTCGGGATTTATAGTTTATTGTGATTTTTGTGTTTACAATATCATTGGAACGAGGCATCTTGTATAGCATGTTTGTGCTGAATAATATATTGCCATTTTTGGATGTGCCATCGCTTCGTGTGACCGAACGGTTGATTATTGATTCAAGTTGCTCGGCTGAGCCATTGCTATATATTGCCATGAGAGATTGCATCGTGAGGTCTGACTGTTCACGATTGAAACTAGCCGATGTTGCCGAAGCCGAGTTGTCTGATTTGTTATATGAACCGTTGATATTAGTGTTGATATTGATGCGTGTCCATTGTATGCGTGTTTGGTGGCTTGTGTGTATTTTGAGAGATTTATCTCGTCCGAATATTTGCGAGTAGTCATACGTGTTGCCTGTCGTCGGGAGGAAATTTGTGTGATCGGTGGTCGTGAGCTTGTCCATCCTGATGTTTTCATATGTCACGTCTCCGCTGACACTTCTCTTGTTGTCGGTCGATGTGTACGAATAAGTTAGTCCGGCAAGCTGATAGCGTCGCGAGTATGACGGCATCTGTTCGGGAGTCCAGTTGTCATCACTTCCCGGAGTGCGTGTGTCATGGAGATTGTTGAGGCTGCCAATAAGACCGACACGTGCGGTCGGTGTGAACCATGATGCAAAGATACGTCCAAGATACCTACCTTTGGTTCCGTAGCCAGACTGAGCGTTAAATATCCATCCCATGTTATACTCTTTCTTGAGTTTTACATTCATGGTCAGATGTTTTGGTGCATCAGGGATATTCATCCACTTTTCCGTCTCGGTCTGGCCGTTGTAAATCTCTACATCTTTCACCATATATGCACTGATATTGTAAAGCATTAGACGGTTATTGTTGTCAAAGAACGGTTTGCCGTCGAGCAGGAGTGTTTCGACAAACTCACCATTTACCGATATTCGCCCATCGCTCGACAGTTTGGTCCCCGGAAGTTGGTTTATGAGGACATCGAGCATAGAGCCTTCTGCAAGCTGGAAAGCATCGGCGTTATAAACAAGGGTGTCTCCACGGTGGTAAAATTTGATTTTTGAAGCCGTCACCATAACCTCCCCGAGTTTATGAGGGGCGCGCTCGAGATATATTATCGGCATTTCACGATGATTTTCTCTTGCTCCGACATTGGTCACATGATAGACAACAGTTTGAGGTGTATAGTTCTTACATCCGACTTCAAACACATAAGTGGAGTCTTGGCGTGTCGTGAAGAAGCCAAATTCTGAAGTGTTTCGTATGACAACTCCCTTGTACAACTCGCCCATAATTACTGAGTCGATTCTCTCACCGTCAGGACCGATAGTCCATATCCATGCGTTTGGCAGATCGGTCTTGAATGTTGCATCCTGCACTCGGCCCCATATGGCAAACGTTTTCTCGTCGGCATATGACCGACTGCTGATGAGTGATATGGCAAATAGAATGCATAATATCCTAATATGATTATATAAACGTGTCCTTGTAGAATATGCCATAAAATATGAATCAAGGGATTAGAATAAAAATGTCAGCGCATATATCCGTTTAAATAAAAACGTTCGGGAATTGAGTAACCTTTATAGAATATGTCAATATATTGCGAGATGGTATTGGTTTTTATGGTTGGCTGTAAAGTTATATTTAGAGTGGAAGTATTATGAGGATATATATTATTGGTAGAAACGGATGCTTTAATACAATTACATGAAGTTATTATTTCTTCTATGCTTATTGTATTGTTTGTTCTGTTTTTTAATTCAAATGAGAATGATTTGGGATTGTTAATTGTTAGAATTCCTAATGGAATTGAATGCATAGAACATAGAAATATGCTGTTATCTGCAGCCTCTTGATTAAAATTGGGGGAGGATTCAAAGTCCTTATTTATGATTTGGTTAAATAGTTTTCTTATTTGTGGATTTAACACCGGGTCACCAATGGCGAGTATTATATTATTGTCATCAAGTAGAAATGTATGACATTTAGAATTGTTTGGTATATTATTTATTTTTTTAAACATTGCGTTTTTATCAAATACGATGGGGTGACAAAAGTTGTTGGCAATGATATATGGTAATAAGGATACATTATTAGAAGTATTTAATATCATCAAAAAACTTATAGATGTATCAATTGATGATTTCCAATTGTTTATGATGTCATCCCATTCTTGGAGTTTTAATTTACATGTTGTACAGTCAGACTCGTCAATGAATGTTATGACCTTATAGTCAGATTCAGTCATGTCATAATCAAAAGTTGTTTCTTGTATATTATACACATATTTTGATGGTATAATTATCTTATTACCCACAAATTGATTGATAATAGATATATAATCGTCTTTTTCGTTTTGGGGAATACATCCAACGCTACATATATTCATTGCAATAAAAGCAATGAATATATGTAATGTAATTATATTTGATATTTTATGCTTAAATCTCATAATAAATTATGTAGGTATAATTTTGAGCTAGTAAGTCTACAAATCAATATGTGATAAAGTATAACCATTAGAAGTATCACCAATTATGGCGATTATACGTTTCATCTCTGAAGATATTGCAATTTTTAATATGTTTTTATCAGTAACAATCAATTTTATAGGGACTCCATTCCAATTCCAGATACCAATCTTATTTGTCTTGGATGTATTGTTTTCATCAGAAAATATAGCGTATACAAAATCATTAGAACATGTGACATGGCGAAAACCGTATGGGCTATTTGACTTAATAATAGGACATCCATTCTCAGTTTCTAGCTTAGTTTGTATGTACTTATGAGAGTGCGTTAAATTTATAGAATCATTGGATATATCATATAATGACAATTCTCCATAATGTTGATATATCAGAGCATAGTTTCGCCCATTTGGCGAAACTGTTAATTTCTTGATCAGTAAGTTTTTTATCTCATTAGAAATGTTTTTAGGACAATAGGTTGACAAAATTTCACCTGTTGAGCCGTTTATAATTTTATGAATATATGAATTTTGAAAAGCCCCATTTATCATCTTAGGAACAAGTATTAGATACTTGTTATCAGTGATGGGAGAAATGCAGTTGATTTTTTCCGATAAACAGCTATAATTTACATATGAGAAATTAGAATCATATTCTTTTAATCGCATTGTGTTGATATCAAAGATATTAATTGTTTTGATATCTTTTCTGAAATACATAAAGAAACCGTTTTCAATTTCGTCATAATTGTTTCCATAACTAATATATTTATCTAAAAAACGTCCGTCAATAGCACTGTACGTGCGAAGCCAGTAATGATTGACAAGTCCAAGAATATATAATGGAATCTTGAACAAAAAAATCATGTATAGATGTTAAATGGGGCTTGTTCAAATAAGGAGACCATGCTATAGTGTCATATTGTTGAAAAATAATAGAATTACAATGCGTTTGAAATCTGGAGCATCCTACGTAACAGATGCTGCATAATATAAATGCAAAAGATATCAGTGCTATTATTTTCCGCATTGTGAACATTTTGGCCTATTATTGGGGTTCATCCACCCCGTAGAATATGGGTTTCCAACTATTGCTCCACATTGTTTACATATATAAATGCAAGGATCGTCAGAACTACCATCACATGAATATTCTGATTCGAACATGAGAGCATTGACATTTTCAATTTGCTCTTTAGATAAGTCTTTGGTTGTCGACATAGTTGCGTGGGCTACTTTATATACACAACTAAAAAAAATAACAATCGATAATGCACAAAAAAGTTTTTTCATAATGTGTTTTAATTGGTTCGATTGCAATTTAAGTAAATTTTTACAAATAAAGAAACATTTCCTAAAGAATATATGTTAAATTGAGTTAATAGGCGATGATTGTGTTGTGATTGCTCGTTTTTTGCTTAGATATGGGTTAATATAGGTTCTATACTATAATAAATTTAGTGTTGTTGCAATGTGATGTATTTGTATGCTTATCATTATATGGATTTTAAATTTTAAAAAATTAGCGAAATAAACTACAAATAAATTCAATGGAATGCTTGGTTTGGGTAATTCGGAGATTTTAGTTATTTTTGCGAAATAATGCATGCATGTCACAATGGAAAACAATCAGACCAACGACTCCGATATGAAGCAGACTCCCGGTCAGTCGCCGAAGTGGACGGAGATTGAGCACCTGCCCGAGTGGGACGAGGAGTTTTATCATGTCTATACCGCTAAGAAGCATGGCAAATGGCTTATGCTTAAGACTCTGCGCCCTGAGCTGAAGGGGCAGGAGGAGTATGAGAAGATGATCGAGAAGGAGTTTGAGGTCAGATATAATCTGGCTCATCCCCATATAATCATGATAAATGATTTTGAGGAGGTGCCCGGGCTCGGGATGTGTATTATCACCGATGACGTGTATGGCGACTCGCTTGAGAAGCTGATACGCGAGCATAAGGTGACCGACGAGCATATCTATAAGCTTCATCACCAACTGCTCGACGCGCTCGACTATGTGCAGACCAAGCATCTGGCTCATCATCCGCTTGAGGCTTCGAGGGTGATATTTACGGAGAATATAGGCAATCTGAAACTCATTGACGTCGGCTTTGACCAGAAGAAGTTTCTGACGCACGAGGATACCAATGACGATATATACAATTACGGAGTGTTGCTCAACAGGGCTCTTGACGCCGTGGAGTCACCTCATCCCAAGCTCCGCAAGGTGGCTGCCAAGTGTGTGGCCAAGGATGTGACCAAGCGTTATCGCACGCTCAACGAGCTGCGTCTCGATCTGGCCGACAGCGGGAGCAACAGGATATATGTATGCATCATCGTCTTCCTTGTGGCCGTGATTGGATTGCTGCTGTGGCTCACCCACAACGGGCCGCAGTGATGTGACCGGCCGTGAGGCCGCCGTGACAAGATTTGCCGGACTATGGTCCGGAGGTGCATTAATCGACTATTTTTACAACTATCAACTGAACGTAATGTCTGTTACCATACGTGCCATCGAGGCTACTAAAAGGGAACTTGAAAAATATGTGCAATTCGGCATAGATCTCTATAAGGGAAATCCGTGCTATGTGCCGCCGCTTGTGTTTGACGATGTCAACACGCTGCTGCCTGAGAAAAATCCGGCGTTTGAGATATGCGAGGCCCAGTCGTTTATGGCCTATCGCAACGGCAAGCCTGTGGGACGCATCACAGGTATCATCAACCGTATGCTCAACGAGAAGTCGGGGCGCAAGGAGGCGAGATTCGGTTTTGTCGACTTTACCGATGACAAGGAGGTGTGTGACGCCTTGTTCGGGGCTGTCGAGTCGTGGGCTCGCGAGCGCGGCATGACCGAGATTATCGGGCCGATGGGCTTTACCGACATGGACCACGAAGGCATGCTTGTCGAGGGTTTCAACGAGATGGGCACCATGGCCACGATATATAATTATCCCTACTATCCGTCACACATGGAGCGTATGGGTTACAGAAAGGATACCGACTGGATAGAGTTTCGCATCACGATACCCGACAAGCTGCCTGAGAAGATGACCCGCATCGCGGAGATTGTGCTCAAGAAGTATGATCTGCGCATCATCAAGTTCAAGTCGGCCAAGAAGGTCAAGGAGCAGTATGGCGAGGCTCTGTTCAAGCTCATCAACGAGACCTATGCGGGGCTTTACGGTTACAGCCCGCTTACCGACAAGCAGATAGCCTATTATATCGACATGTATCTCGGGCTGCTTAAGCTCGATTATGTGAGCATCGTGGTGGACCGCGATGACAAACTCGTAGGTGTGGGTATAAGCATGCCTTCGATGTCGGAGGCTCTGCGCAAGTCGGGCGGACGTCTCTTCCCCTTCGGATGGTGGCATCTGCTCAAGGCTATGAAGGGGCACAATGATGTGGTAGACCTGATGCTTATAGCCGTGACGCCCGAATATCAGTCAAAGGGTGTCAATTCGCTGTTTTTCTACGACCTGTGTAATATCTTTATCAAGGACGGCGTGAAGTTTGCCGAGACCAATCTGGAGCTTGAGGAGAATATACACGTGCAGTCACAATGGGAGTATTTCGAGCGTAGGCAGCACCGCCGCCGCAGAGCGTTCAGGAAAAACCTCGGATAATTAGTAATTAGCAATTAGTAATTAGTAATTGGTAATTATCGCCGGAATTGCTGAAACATTGTATATTATAATCTGAATTAAAGCATATGAAACTGCAACACATCATGTTTGCTATCCTGACGGCGGTGTTTGTCGGGCTGGCCTCGTCGTGCTCCAAGCGGGCAGAGATTCTTGATAATATCCCGGCTGACGTCAATCTGGTGGCGACGGTTAATGTCGATAAGCTGTGCTCGGCCGTGGGTGTGACCCTTAAGGGCGACGGCACAGCCGAGGTGTGTGTGCCGATGCAGGGTGTGGTGCGTGGAAATATGAAGATGCTTGATGCCCTGGCCGGAATGAAGGCCGAGGGTGTGGCGGATATTGATAATATCGTGGTGGCCGCCGATAAGGAAAATATCACTTATGCCATTTTGTCGGTCGGTGATATTGAACGGTTTGACACGGCTACGAGCGAATATCTCGACTGGAACGAGGCGTCAAACGGTTACAGGTCGGCGCGCCTCGGGTCGGCGTCGCTGCTTGCCAAGGACGGACTGGTATGGTTCGTGACAGGTGCGCGGGATGCCGTCAAGTCGGTAGACGAACTTAAGAAACGTGCCCGTGAGATGTCGGTGGCTCAGCTCGACGGCATTGCCGAGGTGCTGGGCCGCGACAATATGGTCAACGTGGCTGTGGCATCAGGATTGGCTTCGATGGATAAATCGGACGCCGGGATTGACGCGCAGGACAAGGAGTGGAGTGTGGCGGCACTCAAGGAGGGTGCCGACAATTCGTTTGTGATTGATTGGGAGATGATGAAGTCGACCGGCCTCACTGTCAAGCCCAAGGGGATGCAGAACATCAATCCTGCCCTTCTGGCCTATGTGCCCGAGAATTTTAATGTGACCCTGGCCTTCGGTCTTACCAGAGAGTTTGACTGGGAGCCTCTGCGCAAGGTGGTCATGATGGCCGGCGGATTTCAGACTGCCGCTTTCATGTCGGTGGTCAATCCTTATCTGGAGTCGATCGACGGCACTGTGCTTATGGCCGCCGCTCCTTCGTCGCCCGAGCTTATGAAGGACGGCGATGTCTCTGACTGGGATTTCATCGTGATGGTGCATATGCCTCAGGACAAAATCAATTCTCTGATGTCCATGATAAGCAGCATGATGTCGACCGCCGGCATGACTCCTACAGTCACGGCCGACGGACTCATGGCCATACCGCAGTATGGCAAGACGATGTATATAGGCAATGTCGACGGTTATCTCGGCATCTCTACAATAGGATTTGACAACACGCGCAACAATTCGCTGGCCCCGACTTTTGTCAACAAGGATATGGCGGCTAATCTGAGCCTGGAGCCATATTCCGACTATGTTCACGGCGCGCCCGAAGGCACCGGTTTGGTGGTTTCGGCCTCGATGGACAACGGCAAGGGAGTTGTGAAACTCAAGGCCGACGGCACTCAGTGGCCCGTGCTCGTGTTTCTTTTGACAGCAATGAAATGATAGATAGAATAACTCTGCGCAAAGTGCTCCCCCGTGTATTCCGGGGGAGCGAATCTGAGCCGCCCGTGTGTCACAGCGAAGTGTGGCTGCGTGAGGATGTGAGTTTTGTGCGTCCGTCGGCCTATATAGTCGAGGCCGAGAGCGGTACCGGCAAGTCGTCGCTGTGCTCGTTTGTCTACGGTGCGCGTACTGACTATGACGGTGAGATACTTTTTGACGGAGAGGATGTGAGGGGCTTTTCGATAGAGCGTTGGTGCGCTCTGCGTCGTGAAGCCCTTGCTTATCTTCCGCAGGAGATGAGACTGTTTGGCGAACTGTCCGTGATGGATAACATAATGGTGAAAAACCGCCTGACTTCTTATCGCTCCGAAAGCGAGGTGATGGGGATGCTCGACCGTCTGGAGCTTGCCCACAAGGCCGGAGAGCCGGCCGGACGTCTGAGTGTGGGACAGCAGCAGCGTGTAGCGATTGTCCGCGCGCTGTGCCAGCCGTTTGACTTCCTGCTTGTCGATGAGCCTGTGAGCCATCTCGATGTGAGAAACAATGCCACGGTGGCATCGCTCATAGTCGAGGAGGCGACCGCCCGCCAAGCCTCGGTCATAGTCACCTCGGTCGGAAACAAACTGTCGATACAGGATTATCGACTGATGAAATTATAGACAGGAGCACAGGAGGTGTCAAGAGACAGGAATTTTGAAAAATAATGAGATAAATACATATTTCTATTATGAATATGGAAAATTTATTGCTGTTAGTAAAAGATTGCGCTTTTCGTGTGAATTATGGCGGTGATAAGTATCGTATAATACATAAAACCCGAGTGTATGAACAAACGAAATGAGATGAAGGGATCGGCAAAACCCGGTTCACCCCTGTACTCCTGTCTTAAAAATCCGATAGGGCGGTTGCTGCGCCGTAATATGAGCGCGGGGCAGATAGCCGGTTATGCCGTGGCCAATCTTGTCGGACTGGTGATAGTGCTCACCGCCTTGCAGTTTTATCGCGACATTACATCCGTGAGCGAGGATGCCGACTCGTTTATCTCGTCGGACTATATCATTATCTCCAAGCGTGTCGACGGAGTGCAGGGCTTGGGAGGGATGAGTTCGTCGACCACATTCTCGTCATCCGAGCGCGAAGATATAGCCTCACAGCCCTGGGCCGCCGAGACGGGCGAGTTTACTTCGGCCGATTTTAATATCTCGGCACGGGTCGACATAGGTGGAGCACCGCTGTCGACCGCCCTGTTTCTGGAGTCGATACCCGATGAGTTTTTCGACATCATGCCGCGTGGCTGGGGCTATAGTCCCGGTAGCCGAGAGCCGGTGCCGGTGATTATATCCAAGGATTATCTCACGCTTTATAATTTCGGTTTTGCCGCCTCGCGCGGACTTCCGCAGATCTCCGAGGAGCTTATCGGCATGCTGCCGCTGCGTCTGAGTCTCAGCGGCAACGGGCGTCAGCAGTGGGTCGACGCACGCATAGCCGGATTTTCATCGCGGTTGAACACTATCGCGGTCCCCGAGGATTTTATGGCGTGGGCCAATGGCACCTTTGGCGAAGGACGCGGGACGGAGCCGTCACGTATGATAATACGGCTTGACCGTGCCGGCAATCCCGATGCTACGGCCTATATGGACGCGCACGGCTATGAGATAGCCGGCGACAAGGCTGCCGGAGGCAAAGCCGCCTATTTCCTGTCGGTGGTGACCACGGTGGTGGTGGCTATCGGTGTGATCATAAGTGTACTGGCGTTTTTCATACTGCTGCTGAGCATCTATCTTCTCCTTCAGAAAAACCGTGCCAAGATTCACGACCTGATGCTGCTGGGCTACACCCCCGGCCAGGTGGCACGCTATTATATTATGGTGGTGGCGTGGGTCAACGGAGCGGTGCTCGCGGTCGCGCTCACGGCTGTGACGGTGGCCTCGGTGCTCTGGCACGAGAGGATCGACGCGCTCGGTGCGAGCGGAGCCTCGCCGGTGGTGACATATATCGTCGGACTGGCCATAATGGCGGCAATAACCGCAGGTAATATCGTAGCGATAAGGCGAAACGTCAGGGGTGCGTTCCGGGGATAATTTTAATGTCAAATAGGCCAAAAATTATTTTTTAATTACGGAAATTTTTCCGTAATTTTGCGGTAAAATAATCATTGATTCTAAACTAATAGATACTATGTCAAAGGTAACAGTAGTAGGCGCCGGAAATGTTGGCGCAACATGTGCAAATGTATTGGTAACTTGCGGTATAGCCGACGAGGTAGTGCTCCTTGACATCAAGGAGGGCGTATCGGAAGGCAAGGCCATGGACATCATGCAGACCGCCAGCATCCTCAACATCAACACTACCCTCAAGGGTGTGACCAACGATTACGCAGCCACCGAAGGCAGTGACGTCGTAGTCATCACTTCAGGCATCCCCCGCAAGCCGGGCATGACCCGCGAGGAGCTTATCGGCGTCAATGCCGGTATCGTCAAGAGCGTTACCGAGCAACTGCTGAAGTATTCGCCCAACGCAGTGATCATCTGCATCTCCAACCCCATGGACACCATGACCTATCTCATCCACAAGGTGAGCGGTCTGCCCAAAAACCGTATCATCGGCATGGGTGGTGCTCTTGACAGCGCGCGTTTCAAATATCGTCTGGCCAACGCTCTCGGAGCTAACCACACCGAGGTCGAGGGCATCGTAATCGGCGGCCACGGCGACACCACAATGATACCCCTCGTGCGTTACGCTGCATGGCGCGGTGTTCCCGCCACCAACTATCTCGACGCTGCCACACTCCAGCAGGTTGCAGCCGACACCATGGTAGGCGGTGCCACTCTCACCAAGCTCCTCGGCACTTCGGCATGGTATGCCCCCGGTGCGGCAGGAGCCCAGATGGTCAAGGCTGTGCTTCACGACGAGAAGAAGCTCATCTCTTGCTCGGCTCTGCTCGACGGCGAGTATGGCGAGAAGGACCTCTGCATCGGTGTTCCCGCTGTCATCGGCCGCAACGGCATCGAGAAAGTCGTTGAGTTTGAGCTCAATGATGAGGAGAAAGAGCTCTTCAAGAAGAGTGCCGAGGCTGTCCGCAAGACCAACGCCGCTCTCGCATAATAGAGAGTTTTAAAAGTTAAAAAGGTTAAAGTTTATGCATAGATTTTCTGTGCGTAAACTTTAACTTTTTTACATTAGTGTCCACTAAAAAATCACAAGAGTACTTTGAAATTAATGAAATTCAATT
>ERZ778512.1937-NODE-1937-length-12205-cov-4.753909_pt1 | contig 12205 bp, 6 predicted proteins | sample MGYA00510346_ERZ778512 | MGnify/ENA primary metagenome ERZ778512 (study PRJEB29527, sample SAMN07138962) | mouse gut metagenome | material: feces | host: mouse | place: China:Nanjing | collected 2016-01-25 ...
CAATGATGAACCGGCTGGAATCGAAGAACTTCGCGGCGCTAAAGCTGAGCTTTTGCGTGCCAAGGTGGCTGTAGAAGAAGCTAATGCGGCAGCGAAGAATGCTGAAGCTGCTCTGATTTTGGCAAAGGCTGAAACAGAAAAGGCAAAAGCTGAAGAGGCAAAAGCTCAAGCTGATTTGAGGCGTTTAGAGGTTGAACTTCAAGCTGCTGAAAATGAAGCCCGTAAAGCAGAAATTGAGGCTGAAATCGAACAGACTAAGCTGGATATGGAAGCAGCTGCTTTGAGACATCAAACAGAAATGTTGAGATTGCAGGAAGAATTAGCTATGGCAAATCGCCAGTATGAGATCGCTTTAAAGCAAATCGAAATTGCACAAGCTCTGATGTCTGAAAGTGAAAAAGTTACTTTGGCGGAGTTGACTTTCAAAGTAAAGGAGGCACAGGACGATGTTGATAGAAAGGCCGAAATAGTAAAAGTCAAAGAAGAACAATACTATAACGCTATGCTTGACTCAAGAAAGGATACCGTTAATTTCAAGCGTTTGGAGTTAGCAGTGGTAAGAGCCAAAGCTGCACAAACTACTGCGGAAGAAACATTGGAAAAATGGAAAAATTTCTTGAAGAACGATACTGAAACCGCTGATTGGCGTAAGGAAGTTGCTGTTTTGGAAGACTCTATCGAAGGCCTTAACAAGAAAAAGACAGAATTGGACGTTAAATTGACTAAACTTCAGAATTCTGATGAATATAAGGCTTTGAAAACTAAGAAGGACCAGACAGCTGATGCTTACAACAATTTGAAAACTCAGGAAAAACTTGAGAAAAAGGATATGATGGGAGTAACTAATAGTGTAGCTAAAGATACTCCTATTAATGATGCAATGGTAACAATTGGTGGAGCTAACAAGGATGGTAAAGGTGGATTTATAGCATACTATAATGAAAAGATAGCCGGCTATACTTCTCAAAGGAAAGCCTTGTTGGATGAAATAGCTGCCAACCACGACAAAGCGGTTAAAGATGCGAAAAAGGCATCAGACGAAGCTGTAGAAAAGTGGGAGAAAGCTAAGGCTGCATACGCAACAGCTCAAGGCTATACTACTGAAGCAAAAGATAAAGAAGCCGTAGCGAACGCTTTTGAAGCTTATAACGATGCTATGGATGCTGCTGCTGGAGATGCTAAGAAAGAACTGAAAGCACAACAGGCATTTGCTGATGCAATTGTGAAGTATTACAATGCTGCTGCACCCGTTCAATTGACAACCAACAAAGTTTCTTTAAAATTAACAGTTGGAACTAAAGAAACTTGGGTTTCAAAAACTGTAAAGGAATGGTTGAGCGATTCTGAAAACAAGGATGTATATTTGACAGCATTGATAGAGTATTTCGGTAGTGCTGAGAAATTGTGGGCAAAAGGTGCCGCAGAGAAATTTAACTCTGACACAGAAACAATTACTGTAAAAGCATCAGGTGCTTTGGCAACTTTGAAATCTGTAGAAGAAATCTTGGGTGAATTGCGTACAGCTTCTGTTGCAGCCTTTGGTGAAACTTCATTGTACAATGGACAGGATGAACAAGATTATATGCGTGTTCAGCCTACACAAGCAGAAGTTAAAGCTGTTGAAAATTATCAAGACTTATGTGGCGCGTTAGGTAACTATTATTATGTTTCTGATCCTGCAACTGAGTTTGAAGCTAAGAACTACAAGAATATCATTGCTGATTACGAAAATATCGTGAAATACTGGAATGATCAGTTGACAGCTTTGAAGAATACTCAGGCTGCTGCGAAAGCTGCGAAAGACACTGCTGCAAACGCATTGACTGCTTATGAAAATAAAAACTTTGGTACTATTAACACAAAAATTGCTGTTATTTCGGATCGTATCACTGCTTTGAACAATGTTAAGCGCGCTTTGATTAGTGCTATTAACACTTGGTTGCCTGAAGGCAATTTCCAGGATACAGCAGCATTCGAAGAATGGTTGAAAGGAAAAGTAACAGATGCAGAAAATGCTGTTATTGAGGCTGAAGAAGCAGTAGTTATAGCAGAAAATGAACTGATCGAAGCTAAAGACGGCAAGTATGATGGCTTAACAAGAGCTAAAGAAGCTTTGGATAAAGCTATGGCTGATCTGGAAAAAGCACAAGCTAAATTGGCTGAAGCTACAGCAAATCTTCAGAAAGGTGTTGAGATCATGTCTAAAACCGCTTCTGCTGAATAATTAAAGTAACAAAGTAATAAAGAAAATGATAAAGAAACTCTGCACATTACTTTTGCTAGCCTTGATGTCTGCGCCTATTTTGGCGCAGACAGTTGGAAGCAACTGTGACGGTGTGATGTTTGCTCCCCAAAAAGGTCAGTGGCAGGTTTCAGTTTTCCTGGGCGGAGGCAACAAGTTCTATAAAGAGAACACTTCTTACTTGCTTCCCAAATTCTCGAATACCGATGGCTCGGTAGGGCTCCCCAACGGCGGAACTCTGGGATCAGGAAACCTGAACAAATACCTGCAAATTGACGGACTGAACAACAACAGCCTGACCAATATCCTGGGTTTTGAAGGCAAATATTTCCTGTCAAATTGCTGGGACATCAACCTGCAGTTCGGCATGGACATCAACCTGACTCCCAAAAAGGATTATGTGGAAAAAGAGGCAACCGTACCCGACATGATTATTCCGGCGCAAGAATATATCAACGCGCAGGCTACCAATAACTGGTACGTTTCAGTCGGTTCCAACCGCTATTTCCAGGTGAGCAACCCTCGCATCCATCCTTATCTGGGTGCCTCTGTGGGATTCCAGATGGCACGTATTGAAACAACGGAACCGTATACAGGCAAGACATACGCCGATGGCGAGGACGAAGGCAACGATGAAGTTGGCAGCGGCCTTCCCACCCAAGTCTACCTGTCGGGCAGCCGTGCAGGCCAGATGTTCGGTATCAAGGCCGCAGGCGTGGCCGGTATCGAGTACAGCCTGGCTCCGGGTTTGGTACTGGGCTTCCAGTTCCAGCCGCTGGCCTACCGTTACGATGTGATCCAGATCTGCCCCAAAGGCTTCGACAAGTACAACGCTTCACACCACAATGTGAAACTGTTTGACATGCCGGTGCTGAAGCTGGGTATCAGATTCTGATGCGACTTTGTCCGCATAGTAAATAATGAAGGCCGTTCCGCTAAAGCGATTTAGCCGGACGGCTTTTTTCAAATAAGAGAACAATGAGAAAGAGAACAAACTTTTCATGGCTGTGCATGTCCGCAATCCTGCTGGTGACGTCCTGCCTGTGCTCCTGCCGTCCGTCCCCCAAAGGATGTGTCATAACCGGGCAGGTGAAGGCCGGAGGATACGAAGGAAGAATGGTCTGCCTGTGCGACCCGTATACACATGCCGTACTCGACAGTGTTTCCGTTCGTGACGGAAAATTCCGTTTCATTCCGAAAGATAGCGTGGAGGATGTCCTTCAGCTTCGTTTGAAGCTTTCTGATGATGACCTTTTTCCTATCACCCTCCCCGTTGTTACGGAAAAGGGAACGGTAAGGACCGTGTTGGGGGAACTCGTCCTCACCTCAGGAACTCCGCTCAACGACGCGTTGCAGGATTTTCTTCTAGCAGTGGACCGTTTCAGCGGTGAAATGGCCAAGAGCGGAAAAGAAGCGGCAGAAATGCGCAGGGAATTTATGCACCTGCTGGAAACATCCATCCTACAGAACCGGAGTAATCCGATAGGAGTGTACATTTTTCGCACCTACTCCAACCGTTTGACTTCCGAGCGCAGAGCCGCGGTATTGGAAAAAGCCGGAGAAGAGTTCAGAAAAAAAATAGAATAACCCAATTTTAATACAGGATTTATGAGAATAAGAATCATTCTTTCAGCCCTGTTCCTGGCTGTTGCCGGTCTGACGGCAAATGCTCAGGAAGCCGAGAACAACTGGTTCGTACAAGGACAGATGGGGGCCTCCTACTCGCTGGGCGGTACAGGGATCGGCAAACTGATCTCTCCGGCCGGACAGATAGCCGCAGGTAAATATTTCAACCCGTATGTGGGAGCGAGGCTGGCCTTGAGCGGCTGGCGCGGAAGGGCAGGGAACGGCAACAAGCCGGCCTATGGCTTCTACTATGGTGCCGCCACTGTTGACGGCCTGTTCAACCTGAGCAGCCTGTTTTGCGGCGCTAATCCGGAACGCTTCTTCAACACACGACTGGTGGCCGGTGTGGGATACAACCAGACCTTTGACCAGGGAGCAAGCAGCTTCATGGCACGTCTGGGCCTTCAGGCAAGCTTCAGACTGAGCAAAGCATTCGATTTGAATGTGGAAGCGTTAGCCAACGGAGTGTCGGACCGGTGGAATCGCAAGGACGACCACAATTTCGACTCTTATTACAACCTGCTGGTGGGCGTGACCTATAAGTTTGGCACAGGCTTCAACTTGAAATGTCCCGATTGCAAGCCTGTGGTCTATGCCAATAAAGCCAAACATTACAGCGAAGCTTACGTGAAGTCGCTCAATGACAAGATCAATGAGCTGCAAAGCACTATTGACAATCATAAATGTCCCGAACCGGAACCCTGTCCTGAGGTAGAGAAGGCCCGTCCCGGTATCAGAAGCCATGTTGCATTCGGACTGGCCCGGACAAATATCAACGAGGACCAGCAGACCAATATTCTGGCTGTTGCCGATTACATGCGGCAGTATCCTGATGCGAAAGCATCCGTTATTGGTTATGCGGACAAAGGTACGGGAACCTCAAAAATCAATGAGGAACTGGCACGTAAGCGCGCCCGTATCGTAGCCGATGAGCTGATAAACCGTTATGGCATCAGTGCTGACCGACTGACAGTGGACAGCAAGGGATCGGAAGTGCAGCCGTTCAAGACAAACGACTGGAATCGTGTAGTAATTATGGTAGCGGAATAACCATATTCCGTTTTTACTATATTTTTTGGTGAAGAGAGGAGTGGCCTGGGAAGGTCGCTCCTTTCGTTTTAATCCATCCTTCCGGGACACGGAACAAACCGTGCTTGTGCTGATTGGTAAGTTCTCGCTGTATCTGTCTTTGTACAGTTTGGGTTGGTGGATTCTAGCAAGGATAACGGAAGAGGTTATTGACTCATTTTATAAAAAATTACCAATTTGTTTTTCACTTTAAAAACAAAAAACTACTTTTGCCCGCGATTACAGGTTCTATTTTTTACCGACTACAAGCAGACGTGCTTTAAATCCTTGACTAATTCAACTTGTCCTCAATGAAACTAACATGGATAAGCTGATGTCTGTCCTAAAAAATAATAGATTATGAATAAAAAGGAAAAAGCACAGTATGCATCATGGATAATGCTACTATTATTGTCTGCTTGTCAAGCAAGCGATGAGCTTGCACAAGAACAAGAATACACTGTATCCATTATGGCAAGAATCGGGAAATCCGTTCCCGAAGGCCGTTATGTACAAACGAACGACAAAACCCCCGCTCTCTTTGCGCCTAATGACGACATAGGTATTTTTATGGACGATGCAACTGTTGTCCGTTGGGTATTCAATGAAACAGCTTGGGCTTCGGAAGAGACTGTTTACTGGGCAGACAAAGATAAAAAGCATACTTTCTGCGCGTATTATCCTTATTCCGGTTCCCAAGCCGATGAAGGCAAGGACAAAGTGCAAATGCCTTCACTGGAGGGACAGACCGGAAACTGGGACAATATTGCCCAATATGATTTCTTGGTGACTTCTAAGGAACTTTCTTACAATGACAATGCCGGAAATGTTTCATTTACAGATGATAACGCCTTTCGCCATGTTTCTTCTCTAATGAAAATCAACATCAAAAGCGAGAATGATATGGGCAATGCCACGATTGATAAAATCACGTTCAAGGGAAATGATTTGATTACGCAGGCTTATTATTCTTTTACAACAGATGCTGTCACTGTTGACGGAACTTCCCAAGAAAGCCTATCCGTTACTCCGAATCATCCTATGAACGGAAAAGACGCCTCATTCTATTTCATCCTGAATGGGAAGCCGGCGAATGAAAGTGGCAATCAGAAAGGCGCCAATCCTATTGACTTCACCATCGAATATACCTCCAACAACAAGAAATACACGGCACACCGTGAAGCATTGTGCAATGGCATCATTTCCGGACGTATTCACGAATACAATATTCTAGTGAAAGGCGGGCTTGTTATTATTACAGGTGGCGGAATTTCAGGATGGACTCCGGGAAATACGATAGAAGACATAATTATTAACGGAGAAGAAGACTCTCAAAACTAACTCCCATATCATGAATAATTCATTGATTCGGGTAAAAGCACTTTGGTTGCTTTTACTATTATCCATTATCTCTTGTCAGCGTATGTATGACGAAGAGGAAGAAGAAAATGTGCCGCAGACCGGCTTTCCGCTGAAAGTGTCCGCTCGTTCGAGCGGAGATTCTCAAATCGGTTATCCTGCCTATATTTACGCATTTTCAGAGGACGGCAGTTGTTCTGCCAACCAAAAGATAAAGGATAACTCTCAGATAGAAATGAAGTTATCCCCCGGCCGGTATACGCTTGTGGCAATAGCCAACATAGGCGAGGAGTATGTCATTCCGGAAGATCCTTTCCTAGATGATGTCATTGTCATGAAAGCAAACAACCGAAGTTTGCGTGCGCTGATGATGGGCTCCTCGACAGTCACCATTGACAACAAGAAGAATGTTTCAGTATCCATTACCCTTTATTATACCGTATCTTTAGTCAATGTCACACTGGAAGAGATACCGGCAACAGTCAAAAGTGTTAGCCTACGAATCTCTCCACTATATTCTTCCCTATCGTTTGCCGGAGAATATGCCGGCAAAGACAAGAGTACGGAAATAACTTGCCGGAAAGAGACAGAGGGAACCTGGAGTGCAGAACCTTTTTATATTTTCCCGGGGAGTGCTTCGCAAACGGTCTTTTCTATTACCTTGGAGGATGACAACCAGACAAATACTTACGGCTATACATCCAAAGGCAAACCGGAAGCCAATGTACCCATGAATATAGGTGGAAGCTATTCCGGTGATGTGACTGTGGGTGGCAGTCTGATATCCGGCGAATGGAAAGAGCCGGTGGAGATCAAATTCAACTTTGGCGGCAAGGACGAGGGGAACATAGATGGCGAAAACCCTCCTGCCACCAACCCCGACCTTCCCGGACTGCCCGAGGTCATGAGCGTCTGGCAGGACGGAATCGTAGCAGGCATAGAGATTATGGACGCTAACGGAGCGGATGTGCTGTTGATGAGCCTGAACGAATGGGACAGTGTGGTTGCAAAGCTTCAGGAAACCATAAAGAACGAGGAAGTGAACGGCTGGCATCTGCCCAATGAGGAAGAGGCACAAATGCTGTACGCAGCTTTCAAAGAGCCTTTCCTGAATGAAGTAAATGAGGCTTTGGAAACCTCAGGTGGAACTTCTTTGAGCACAAAAAAACGGTATGTATATGACAAAAATGGAAGCAAGTACGCTTTTGGGTTCAAATCCTCTTCCCAATTCCAGCCGGCAGGATCTACAGTAAAATATGGCATACGTTTGGTACGTAGTGTCCGTTATCAAACGAACAACTAGTCCGATTGTTTGTGCAAAATATATACAGGTGCTTTAAAATTTCGCAGCCGTTATTTTTGCGGCTGCGAAATTTCCTTCCATTCCTCCACCGTGCGGGTAAGAGAGGAGAAATTCACTCCGATACACACCACCTTTCGGTTATCAGCCAAATAGGGTTTGGAATAGCCTTTTTCTGCTATTTGAGATAAGGCTTCCTCTGCAGTTCCGTCCATTTTGAATTCGAAGATGTAGACATATTCGTCCATTTCCAATATACAATCCACCCGCCCGAAGCTTTGGCGATTCTCACAATGAATCGCATGGCAATAAACCCCTATCAGACGGAGAATCAGGTAAAAGGTGTACTGAAAATGTTTTTCGGTCATATCCAACTCTTTTAAGGAGGCATGGGAATCATACGGAATGCTTGCGAGAAAAGCGGTCAGAGAATTACGAAAAGCGGTGGTGTCCCCTTGTTCAAGACAAGTGACTGCATCAATAATCCAACTGTTGACCTCTTCGCCTTTGGGTCTCAAGTAATGTGACGCCAATACGGACAGAAAACCTTTGCGCACCTCGTTATTAGGAAAATCGAGCAGATAAGTACCCATACGTCTGTTATATTCTTTAATAGTGAGATATCCGCTCTGATAAATCATGGGCAGAGGCTGTTCCACATCAGCCTTATAATCCACAAACAAAGAGGGAACATAATAACGTCCGGCAAGTTCGTTTATCTGCTCGCGGTTGTGTTGCAGCAGGCGAACCAAATAGGTGGGAGTACCTGTAGAGAACCAGTAATCACGAATTGCCATACTGTCAAAAGCATTAAGAATGCTGAACGGATTGTAAATGTCGGTCATCCCCTCTCCAAAATGATATCCGTCATATTGCCGTCTGAGAAGTTCTTTCATTTCTTCCACCGTATACTGATATTTAGCAGCCAACTGTATGGTGGGTTCTTCGAAATATGCTTCCAGCTCATTCTGGGTGATACCGCACAAGGCTTCGTACCGTTCATCCATACTGATATCTTTAGGCTGGTTAAATCCGCTGAAAACACTCACCTGGGAAAACTTTGTCACTCCGGTCAGTAATACGAACCTTAGATATTCATCGGCTCCCTTAAAGGTAGAGTAAAAGGATTTCAGGATTTCCCGGTTATGATTTTCCAACAAAATTTTGTTTCCATAATCATCATAGAAATAAGTTTCGGTATCCAGTACATCTAGAATAGGTTTGTCATATTCATCGATAAGAACCACAGCACGCCGTCCTGTTTGCTCGTAAGCCCGGCGAAGTATTTCAATAAAACGGGTTCCTATGGTTGTATAATTGGGATTCTTGCCATAAATATCTTCCCAGTTTCCTAAATAGCCTTCAATGGTAGCCTCCAGAATTCCGGGTTGTGTATACAGTCCTCCATTAAAGTCTATACGGAAGATAGGATACTCATACCAGTCCTTCTCCAATCCGTCGATTTCCAGTCCGGCAAACAAATCTTTACGCCCTTGGAAATAACAGGCAAGGGTGCTTACCAGCAGGCTTTTGCCAAAACGACGAGGACGGCTCAAGAAATAGGTTTTACCTTGCGTTACCAGATTATAAACCAAACCGGTTTTATCCACATAAACATAACCATCCTCACGAATTTGGTCAAAACTCTGTATTCCAATAGGGTATTTCATATTTTATTGTGGTTCTAGAATGAATGATGAAACAAAGATATTAGTAAATGATAAACAAAGCAAGTAAAGAATTTGTTTTTTCTGCTTGTGATAAGGTTTTCCGCTTCTCATTAATGGGAAGCCATTCTTTATGTCCACATATATCTAGTATTTTAGTCCTTCAATTAGAATACTAAATTAAAGAGCCTGTTTAATAAAAGCTTAGACGGACTCCTTTTTATTATTTCTGGAAGTTTTGAGTAAACCAAAACATAAAAAAGAGTGACTCGTGATGAGCCACTCTTTTTTTATAGAGTAATAGAAAGAATATACATTTAAAGCATAATATATTCTTCTATGTTATCGTTTGTTAACTGTCATAGCAACTTTAATTATTACATCGTGACCATACATATCCTTGCACTTGATAGTCAATGTAGAAGGAACAGCAGCAGTCGGATTAGTTTCAGAAGACAAAACAGTAGCCCTGAAGCCTGTAATATGATTATTTTCTACAATTACATCAAAGTATTCTTTTTCACCATTTGCATCACTGGTCAAAGTCGCATCTTTAATAATCAGACTTGATTCATAAGGTGCACTTAACAGTTTGCTATATCTGCTATCTTTAGTGCTTGTTCCAAAGATGAAGCTATCAGCAGCAAAGTCAAGACGATTTGTACCGTAAGTTAATTTTGTAGACGGCATTGCAGTGGTATAATTACCGTCGTTATCCTTTTCTGTATACGGAGCACCTAACTGTTCACGAGTAGCCCAAGCCCAAGTATAAGTGCTATTGTAAATACAGTTGTAGATAGTTTCAAACTTCTCGGCTTCTCTAGTTACATCATCATAATCACCGTCTGCATTCTTCACTGAAGAAATTTTACCATAGTTATAAACCACTGTAGTAGCATGTTTAGCTGAATTGTTGATGTAATCTTTAACAACTTCTAATGTTTTGTCTCCGGTAACTACTACAGCAACATCTTTATTTCCATCTTTCTTAGATGTAGCGAATGTTATGCGATAGTTAGCGGCAGCACCTGTACCATAGTTGAATACTTCAGACATCTTCATAGAACCCTTTGTAGCTGTTTCAGCTGTCCAAGCGATACCATTGGCGTCATTCATAGGAATCATGTAACAGTTATAGATGCCATCAGCAACCTGTGCAGTTTTAACGGAGAATCCCGCAGGAATAGTAGTAGGCAATACCTTAGTCATAGAAACTTTCATAGTAGCCAATACATGTCCTGAAGCATTCTTGATAGTCAATGTTCCATTATAAGTTTTGTTATCTTCATACTTGGTCCAGTTATCAACAGTCGGAACAGTATAAACTTTGGCAACCTTGCTGAAATCTGCCGGGAATGTATTTGGAGCAGCTGTATTGTACAGTACATTATTATTAGCATCAACAAAGATAGCATTGAATGCAGGATTTACATTATTAACCTTGTCTGTAGTCCAAGTAGCAGCAGTCGGAGCAGTTAACTTAGTCAAAGACACAGCAACCTTATCTGATTGGGTGGCAGTAACATCTTTGTCAGCCGGATTAAGTGCAGTAACAGTAGTGGCAGTAGCATTCCAATCTGTAGCAGCATTACCTAACTGCACATAAAACGCTTTACCATCAGGATCAACCAAAGTACCATCAAAGTTTACAGCATATACACGGAAACCAATAACATCATTAATAGCTGTAGTGCTGTTGATGGTAATTTCTGTAGAAGTACCTTCAACCACTGTATTCAAACCTGAATAAGTATAGCTGTTCCATGCATTCAATTCAGACGGTGCAGATTCTACCGCATTAGCCTTATCTAAAACGACATAAATACCACGGATATTTACCGGAGCTGTTACTTTATCATCGGCTATAGACAAAGCAATTTTGATAGCTTCTCCTTGTACTGCAGGGTATGATTTTTTAGTTTGACGGTTATCTGTTTCATCTACTTTAACATTTGTATTAGCCTTATCTAAAGGAATAATGGTAGTAGCCGCATCACTCTTCCAAGCTAATTCTTTATATGTTACATTCGTACCATCTTCTGCTTTAGTGAAGCGGTTATGAATTTCCTTGACGTTTGTTGCATCAACAAAATAGTTTAAAGACTTTTCACCTGTATATTTAGTCCAATCCAGAGTTAAATCATAAGATGAAATAACTTCTCTTGTTTCAGCGGTAGACAAGGTGTTATTTACCTGTACAGCAAAGAGAATAGATTCAGTATCATTACCAATTTTGGTTTCTGTTACAGCAGAAAAAGCTTTTTCATCATAATTCTTCAAAGCAACTGTAACTTCCCACAATCCATTGTTTCCTGCCGCACGGCTTAATAACCCGTTATACTTCTCAACTTTTTGAACAGACAAGAATTCATTCAGATTCTGTCCCCGGCTGTTAGTCAAAGAAATCATATCAGGAGTAAGAACTGCGTTCGTTGGAGATACACGTACTACAAACTTGTCGCCAGTCTGAATCTGTTTACCCTTAGTAAATGTTATAGCATTTGTAATCCCCTCACTAAATACGTTTTCTTTTTCAATAGCAGTGGAGAACTTCAAGTCATAGCCTGTAGGATTGTTAGAATATGAGGACACCAGTTCTACACTAGTAACCATATCGGCAATCTTACCTACAATATCTTCTACTTTCTTAGTAGCAGCATCAACTTTTCCTGCCATCTCTTTCAATGCAACATCTGTGGATTCTTCTACTTCCTTTTTCAAAGTTGCAATTTCTGCTTGAACAGCCTTGACAGCTTCGGCCTTTGCATCTGCAACAGCCTTGTCAGCAGCGGCTTTTGCAGCAGCGGCAGCATCACCAGCAGCTTTTGCAGCAGTTTCAGCAGCAGTTGCTTTAACAAGAGCATCGCTTGCATCTTTTGCGGCAGCAGTCAAAGCAGCCTGCAAAGTAGCGATCTGAGAAGTCATGTCCTCCTTAGTCGCCAG
>ERZ778512.1944-NODE-1944-length-12182-cov-6.545065_pt1 | contig 12182 bp, 8 predicted proteins | sample MGYA00510346_ERZ778512 | MGnify/ENA primary metagenome ERZ778512 (study PRJEB29527, sample SAMN07138962) | mouse gut metagenome | material: feces | host: mouse | place: China:Nanjing | collected 2016-01-25 ...
CCGTGAAGCCAACCGTCAAGGTCAATACCGCAATGGCGCATCAAAGTGATGTGCTCCTCGCTGATGCCTCGCTCACGCATAAGGTCAAGCATCTCGGCTGCGTTCATACCCTGCACTCCGCATCCGGTATGCCCTATCACCATTATCTCGTTTACTCCGAGTTCATATACGGCCACCAGAAGCGACCGCATCGTAGAGTCAAACGGATTGACAATCGTACCTCCGGCGTTCTTTATTATCTTCACATCGCCGTTGCGAAGCCCCAATGCCGCCGGCAACAGTTCCACGAGCCGGGTATCCATGCAAGTGACGATGGCAATACGCTTGTCCGGATATTTCGACGTGACAAACCTCTCATACCCCTTTGAGGCGACAAACTCCCTGTTGTAATTCAAAATCTCGTCTATCATAAATTAATGTAATGTCAGCTATGTTATCGGAAAACAAAATTACGCAAAATATCCCATACACCAAATGACTGCCGCCTGTTTTTTATTACCGACCTGCAATATAAATGCTTAAAACGGTCAAGGGCCTATCACTACCATGATGAGGCAATTTTTACCAGGCAATACAGGCTGTGCCTTACATCACAAAAAAACATCGTCATAAGTAATATGGCTTCATGTTATATCGTAACGAAATGGCCGCATGACGATAAAAAACGAATTAAACAGGCAATAATAAGCCAGCTTTTGAGTAACTTTGCCTAAAAGGTCATATTTTATGAAAACAATGTCTTCTACAACAATAACAATTACGGGAATAATCGTTCTTGTGTGCCTGAATACATGGAACATTATGATTTATCATCAGACACTCACCGATTGGACACCCATTCTCGCCATTGCGACAGCGGGCACGGCGCTCCTGTGGCTACCGACAAAAAAAATATGGAAACGCATGTTCCCATCAACAAAGACATGGGTACGGGCCACGGCGCATGCCATCACGGCGGCCAGCCTCATCGTCTTTGTCATATTGGCGGGAAATTACTATATTGAAGACGCTTCGTCCGAACACCGGGAAGAAGTTACCGTGCAGCGGAAGTTCAGCAGGAAACGCCAACAGACACGACGCATACGTGGACGGGTATATTCAAGCGGAAAGACTTATTACGTGTATTACATTACAGTAAAGTTTGACAACGGCCGGACAAAAGAGATGCAAATAAGCCTGAAACAATATAACAGGATACGAACCGGAACACGATATCACCTGCAAATAGGTAAAGGCGCTTTCGGGCTGCCTATCATCAAGAGCAGGAACATAATGTGATTTTTCACAGTGGGAGCCATAATCAATTTGCAGGTATGCCATTTCCCGCAACTTTTCAAACAGTTTTTATCAATAAAGGCCCGACAGTATTAAAATAGAAAATTAAAAAGGCTTTCTTGCACGCCGTACATGGCTGTTTGGCAAATATAGATGATGTTTTAACTTTACGTATACAGGTGGGTGCCTACCGCAATGCCCACATGTATTAAACTTACACTCCCCTCTCTGCCCAGTCGCCCCTGTCGAGATTTCTATATCCGATGGCCTCGGCAAGGTGATGCGACAATACATCGGCCGACCCTTCGAGGTCTGCTATTGTCCGGGCCACTTTGAGTATCCGGCTGTACGCCCGGGCTGAGAGAGACAGCCTCTCCATTGCCATGCGGAGCATATCGAGCGACGACGCATCGGGTTCCGCATACCGATGAATCATGCGCTCGGTCATCTGTGCGTTGCAGTGTATGCCCTTAAAGTCTTTAAAGCGCCGCTCCTGAAGATGGCGCGCGGCAATGACGCGCTCGCGGATGTCGGCCGATGGTTCGCCCTGCTCTCTCTTCGAAATGTCGCTGAACGGCACCGGCGTTATCTCCGTCTGTATGTCTATGCGGTCAAGCAACGGTCCGCTGATTTTGTTCATATATCGCTGTATCTGTCCGGGAGAGCACACGCAGCGGTGCGTCGGGTCGCCGTAATACCCGCACGGACAGGGATTCATCGAAGCCACGAACATAAACGAGCATGGATATTCCACCGTATATTTTGCCCTGCTTATTGTTATATGCCTGTCTTCAAGCGGTTGCCTCATGACTTCAAGCACCGTACGGTTGAACTCCGGCAACTCGTCGCAGAACAGCACACCGTTATGGGCAAGCGAAATTTCTCCCGGCTGGGGATTGTGCCCGCCACCGACAAGAGCAACCTGCGATATGGTATGATGAGGAGCGCGAAACGGCCTCTGGGTAATCAGGGACGTGTCACGGCTGAGCTTGCCGGCGACACTGTGTATCTGCGTTATCTCAAGACTCTCCGAGAGAGACAGCGGCGGGAGTATCGACGGCAACCGTTTGGCCATCATCGACTTGCCGCTGCCCGGCGGGCCTATCATTATCAGGTTATGACCGCCGGCGGCGGCCACTTCAAGCGCCCGTTTCACGCTCTGCTGTCCACGGACATCGGCAAAATCAAGCTCAAAAGTACTCTGCCGCTCATAAAACTCCTTGCGGGTATCCGTCACGGTGGGCTCTACCGACGTGTCACCATTGAAGAATGCTATGACTTGGGTGATGTTTTCCATACCGTACACGTCGATATTGTTCACCACGGCCGCTTCCCGTATGTTCTGCTTCGGCACTATAAGCCCTTTGAAACGGTCGGCTCTGGCCTTTATGGCTATGGGCAACGCTCCGCGCACAGGCTGCAAGCGCCCGTCCAACCCCAGCTCCCCTATCATCATATAATCACCGAGCCGACAGGCGTCTATCTTCCCGTTGGCCGCCAATATGCCTATCGCCAACGGCAGGTCGTAGCCGCTTCCCTCCTTGCGGATGTCGGCCGGCGCCATGTTCACGGTTATATCGGCCACCGGAAACTTATATCCGTTGTTTTGAAGAGCCGCAACAATGCGGTCGTGACTCTCCCTGACAGCGACATCCGCAAGCCCCGTGAGGTGATACATCACCCCTCGTGACATGCAGACCTCTATGGTGACGGTTATGGCTTCAAGTCCGGGCACCGCCGCACAGTATGTTTTTACAAGCATTATCGTGTTTTATTTCAGTATCGATTCGGTTTTCTCTTCCAGTTCACGGGCGGTCAGGTTGGAGGCTATGACCTTGCCTTTGGCATCGAACACAATGTTGCCCGGCACGGTGGAAAGTCCCAGGCTGCTTATCACAGGGGAGTCCCACATACGGCCGTCGCAGATATTGGGCCAGTCTACGGAGTCTCTTTCAAGCGCGGCGTTGCAGTCAGCGGCCCGGGCATCGACGCTGATGCTCATCACAGACATGTCCGCCCCGTACTTCTTCTTCAATCCTTTTATCCGCCTCAACATCGCCTGACTGTCGTAATTCCACGATGCCCACAGGCAGACGATGTTCACCTTGCCGTCCATCATCGCCCTGTCCACTATCTTTCCGTCCGTATCCGTGGCACGGAAGTCGACCGGCCTGCCGCCTTTCCGCGCCGCTTGCAGGCTTTTCAACTGCTTGTTGAGCGCGGCCAGCCTACGGTTGGCGTTATTTGCCTTAATCATCAGGGCGGTCAGCTCATACGCTTTCCCGTAATCGGGCGTCCCTTTCATGATGATGTATCGCTCCACGGCATACATAGCGGCCGACGACAACGGATTTTCCCTTACGAATTCTTCCACGGCGGCGGTAATCTCCGGCGGTGACAACTTGTTAATCCGCATGCGCAAATCGGTCATCAACTCATTATCGGCCGTGCCCTCGATCTCCATTTCCTTCAAGTTTGACACGTCGCCGCTGATTGTAGCCGTGGCTCCCGGCTCTCCGAACACCGCCTGCTCCGAGAAATTGGAAAACACGATGACGAATGTGGCGGGTCTTTCGAGGTCCGTCTCATACGCAAAACGGCCGTCGGCGACTTTTATCGTGTCCATGCCGTCGGCCGCCCCGTCCCTGCTGTATACATAGAACTCACCCTGATTCAAGTTTCTGAACCGGCCTTCGATACGGAAACGTCCGCTCTCGGCACCGCATGAAACCAGTATCAGGGTGAGCAATAAAAATCCGGTAAACCGCATTTTTCCTTATTTGCTGATGTTCCTTAGTTCGAGATCAGCGGCCGCATACCTGGCCAGCGAGGCATCCTTTGCCACAGCAGTGCGCAGTGCGGCTGCCGCTTCGGTGTTATTGCCTTGGCGAGCGTTGAGCACCGCTTTAAGATACGATGTCATGGCGTCGGCATTCTTCACGTTGTTCAGCGTGGTGGCAGCGGCAGCGTAGTTCTTGTTCAGTATCTGCGCCAGTGCCGCACTGTTGGAGCTCACCTTGCCGAAGTCGCGCTCAGCCTGTGCATAGTTACCTTGCGCAAGATGCAGGTTACCGAGCGCCTCGGCATATCCGCTTGCTCCCGTGCCTTTTGCTATATATCCTTCGGCAGCGTTCAGGTCTCCTTCCTGCAAGGCCATGAGTCCGAGATTTATGTTAGCCTCGGCACTGTTGGCATTGATCGCCGTGGCCTTTGCTATGTATCTCTTTGCCTCCACGTTGTTACCCTTTGCCATTTCCATTGCCGCAATGTTGTTGTATGCACGGCAATCATTGGGATATATCTCGGTGGTCTTCTTGTAGATGGCTTCCTGCTCAGCGGGGTTTTCGGACAGAGTGGCGGCATAAAGCATCTCTTCCACGCTGAGTTGCTTGGCGTCTTTAGACAACTGTGCCATGATCTGCTCGTCATCACGACCTACAACCTCGTAATTGATTGTAAGGCGCGCGCGGCGCAACTGCGGCAGAATGCCGTCGGCAAGCTCACGGAACGCCTGGCTGATATTCTTTATCTGCTGTTCTCTCTCCTCGGGATCTTTATACATCGAGAGCACTCTCAGTATCACGTCCTTGTCCTGTATGTCAGACGCTTTGACCAGTTCCTGGAATCCTTCCCAGTCCTGTGCCGTATAGCCGCCGTCCACCGGAGCGTCAAGTTTGGCGCTCTTCAACTGCTGCTGCACATATTTCTCCGATGTCTGGCGACGCTTGTCGGCCAGTTTCTCGTTTAGTTTGAAGCCTCCGTCGGGCGACGCGTATGCCGATACCTCCACGTTGTTTAGAATGAGTCCCTCCTGATTGTCGTTTATATCCTTGAGCAGTCTGACAAACTCGGTCACCGAGTTGTTTTTCAGTTCGCTCTTGCGTAGTGTGGCCTGCTGGATGAGGAACTTGATGTTGGCCTCCTGCTTCTGCTGTGTCACACGCTGGAATGCGTCGGGAGCTATGCTGCTCTCGGCCGTGCGCACTGTCGTCTTGCACAGCTCTGACGTGGCTATGACACCTGTTGCCACCTTAACCGCAGGTACCTCTACCTCTTTCTTGCCCACACGGGCGTTGAAAGTGAGATACATGTCGCTCTTCTGCATTTCGGGAACGTACTTGAAACTGGTCTTCATCGTGTAGTTTCCGCCCACGAGATATGATATTGTCTGGTCGTTACCTTCCACTTTCTCGCCTTGGAACGTAGCGCTCGCGCCCCGGGCCACCATGCCGTCGGCATATCGCAACTCGGGCGTTACCGTCACCACAGCCTTTTTCTTCATGTACTTCTCGGGGAACATACCGTTTATCGTGGCAGGCACCTGACCGGAATGGGCTTCCAGCGGGTCGGGAACGACCTTGAAATTGTCTGCCGAAAGCGCCCCGAGCTTTGAGGAGCATGACGTTGAAAGCAGCATCATCGATGCCGCGGAAAGTAATAATAGATTATTCTTCTGCATATTTATTAATGTATTAAGTTATTCAACTGTTATGCAAAGATAAACATCTGCGATGATTAAGCGCCCCTTTTAATGTTTTATTTTACTTTATTAGCACTTTTAAAGGTAAAAAAGTAAAAAGGGTAGAAAAGTAAAAAGGTAGAAAAGCTTTGTAGACGGCTTGTCCAACAGCATGCCGCACAGCTTTTTTACCTTTTTACCCTTTTACCTTTACACACTGTGCCGCGAGCGGGACTCGAACCCGCACGGCCATCACTGGCCAAGGGATTTTAAGTCCCTCGTGTCTACCAATTCCACCATTGCGGCATCCATGTATCAGTGAGCGGAAAACGGGACTCGAACCCGCGACCCCGACCTTGGCAAGGTCGTGCTCTACCAACTGAGCTATTTCCGCATTCTTATTGCGGGTGCAAAGGTAGCGCTATTTATCGTAACGGCCAAACGTTTTTACAAAAAAAATCAGTTGTATACCGTCATCTCAACGCCGTTATAACCAATCTTGTATCGCATCAGCGGCCTGCCGCCAGTCTCCGTCGGCCGGCCGTCGTAGTTCAGCTCATAGCTCCGCTTGCATTTGCCGCACGTCACGGCCTGCCCGCCCCTCGTCCATGACAGCAGGATACTCACCCCCGAGGTGCCGCCGGTAACAATGCAGTTGGGACACTGGCTGTCGTAGGCACACGGTCCGTTAAACACCGAGCAGCCTACGATTATACTGTTTGCCGCCCCCACGTTTCCTATCCTGTAGTTTTCTCTGTCTGTGGTGATTGGCAGGTCTTCGGTATCGATGCCGTTGTTGGACGATATGGACAGCCTGTTTATACCCTGCGTCTTGCGCACGTCGACCCGCACGAACGAGCCGGGGTTGTCCATCACCCGCGTAAGCAGGCTCGTAGGGTGCAGCCGGGTGTCGAAAGCGAAAGCACACGGATAGTTGCTTCCGTATGTCTCCTCCGCTTTGTCGCACGAGCAGAGCGACGCGACGGCGAGCAGCACCGGAAGAACGGTATTGATGATTGTCTTGCGTATTGTCATTGCTGTTTTTATCTTGTAATGGTTTCGACAAGAATGGTTTTCCCGATCTTGTTTCTTAATGCCAAATCCCCGTGAAAGCGTACTCTCCCGCGACCCGGGAACCGGAAAGCTATCTCGAAAGCAGTGTTCGCTCCGCCTCCTCGGCCTTGTCGAAACCGAAGCCGGCCATCGTGCCGGCCATCATAGCCCTTATGCTGTCGTTCATCAGGTTGCCGATGCTCCCCTCATGCGTATGGCGGATATTGCGGTCGGGCACGAACGTGCCGGCCTCGATGTCCAGTCCCACCTTCTTATATGCGTCACGGAACGGCATTCCGGCGGCCGCGAGGCGGTTGACCTCCTCCACAGAGAACATCGGGTCATACATCTTGTCATCCAGCACACCCTCATTAACCTCGATACGGCTGATGATATACGCCGCCATGCGCAGACAGTCTTTCAGCTCGCCGAACGCAGGCAGAAACGTCTCCTTTATTATCTGCAGGTCACGGAAATAGCCGGTGGGCAGGTTGTTCATTATCAGCGTTATCTGTTGCGGCAGCGCCTGCAACTTGTTGCTCTTGGCACGTATAAGCTCAAACACATCGGGGTTTTTCTTGTGCGGCATTATCGAGCTGCCCGTGGTGCACTCCCGTGGCAACCTGACGAACCCGAAGTTCTGGCTGTTGAACATACATGCGTCATAAGCCAGCTTGGAAAGCGTGCCCGCTATCGAGGCCATGGCGAAAGCCACATTACGCTCCGTCTTGCCCCGACCCATCTGGGCGTATACCACGTTATAGTCCATCGAGTCAAACCCGAGCAGTTCGGTGGTCATCGTCCTGTTCAGCGGAAACGAGCTGCCATAGCCCGCAGCCGACCCGAGCGGATTGCGGTTTGCCATGCGGTAGGCCGCCTGCAAGAACAGCATATCATCGGCAAGGCTCTCGGCGTGCGCTCCGAACCACAACCCGAACGAGCTTGGCATCGCCACCTGCAAGTGTGTGTAGCCCGGCATGAGCACGTTCTTATACTCATCGCTTTTGGCCAACAGCTCGTCAAACAGGCCGCCGGTTGCCATGGCTATCTCTTTCAACTCGTGGCGGATGAACAGTTTGAGGTCTACCAGCACCTGGTCGTTCCGCGACCGCCCGCTGTGTATCTTCTTTCCCATATCGCCGAGACGGCGGGTGAGCATCAGTTCTACCTGCGAGTGCACGTCCTCAACACCATCCTCAATCACAAAACCGCCACGCTCGCACAAATCGTATATCCGCCGAAGCTCGGCCAGCAGTTCGGCCAGCTCGGCCTTTTCCAGCAGTCCTATGCTTTCGAGCATCTTGATGTGAGCCATGGAACCGAGCACATCGTACCGGGCGAGATAGATATCCATCTCGCGGTCGCGCCCCACGGTAAAGCGCTCTATCTCACTGTTTATCGCAAAATCCTTTTCCCAGAGTTTGTTTGCCATTGCCATTATTCTATAAAATATGTGTCGCCGACAGTGGCGACAACGGTTTCCGATTGCAAAAATAAGAAATAAAATCGAGACGGCGGGCAAAGGCAACAGCCTATTTTCAGGATTTGCCCCACGCCAATCACACATCGGGAAAAAACAACCGCAAAAGTCACAGCTCCGTTATCTCTCCGCCTGTCGACATGATTACTGTGCGCTTTATGTTCTCCGCGGTTGTACGAGAGGTACGTCACAGTGTCATGATTTTATCACTAATTTAACACTTTCTTTTTCCATGAAATAGAAAACGGAAACGATACCGATTGCGATATACAACACGATAGAGCGCCCGGCAGAAAATCGAAAATCCGTCTTTTTCCCGCAACGGGGCACCCGTTGGAAGCCGTTTGGCAGGTAATCGCGAGCCATTTAGATACTAAACGGAAGCCAACGGGATACTAAATGCAGACCAACGGGACGCTAATCGGATTGCACAAACCTTGAAAACGAAGAGTGCTTGACATGCGGACGAAACAAAATCCATATATAATACTGACTATCAACCAATTGCGCAAAACATCAAAATACCGCGATATTTACGGCAACAGGATTTCCATTTTTAAACGGGCGAGTTTTGAACAGCGTTTTGTAAATATTATTACCAACGTCCATAAGCGTTTTTTACATCCCGCCACTTTTGTTTTTTATCAAACCATCATCCAACACAAGTTTATACAAGAGGCTTATACACTTTGTTAAAACGTCAAAATCCTTTTTTTTAAAATAAAATGCAATCTTTTGTCAACATGGAATAGTTCTTTGTGAGGTTCCATTTCCATCTACCAAGCTATTATTAAAATTGAAACAGAAGAAACAAACCTGCATTCAGATTACTTGTCGTATATGTTTTTCATATATCCAAACTATCCTCATCGAGCAGGAAATCAAATAGTCCGATAGTGAGTATTCCCTCCTCATTCCGGCGAGGCATAATGTGGTCTTTGACAACAATAATTTTCTTAAAAGAGTCATTGATGTTTATCAACGAACGAGATTCCTGTATCTCCTTTTCTCTATCAGGGATAGATAGAGCCGATTGCACATAATACTTCTTACTACCGAGAGTGGCGATAAAATCCACTTCCAGTTGGATGCGAAGCCACTTGCCGTCCTTATCAGGCTTCTTTATTTCCACCATTCCTACATCAACACTGTAACCACGGACAACCAATTCATTGTAGATGATGTTTTCCATGATATGCGTTTCCTCCTGTTGACGCATATCAAGAATGGCATTTCTCAAACCAATGTCTGCGAAATAATACTTAGAAAGCGTGTTGATATACTTCTTTCCTTTTATATCATATCGTATTGCCTTATTCAAAAGAAACGATTCTGATAAGTAGGTAAGATAATTAGAAATGGTCTGACTACCAATCTTTACATTTTTTACGCTCTTAAAAGTATTCGACAACTTTGTAGGATTACATGACGCACCTATACATGATGCCATGATAAGCACCAGCTCACGCATCTCATTCCCATTCTTTATTTTATGCCTCTCAATAATGTCTGACAAATAAACAGTCTCAAACAAATTCTTCAAATAGTTTATCTTCTTTTGTTCCGTATCAAAAGATTGAATGAGAGGCAAGCCGCCATAAGTATAATATTCTCGCCATACGTCTTGCTTATCCCCACCTACAGCAGAATAAAATTCTGAAAAAGAAAGAGGATTAACATGGATTGTCTCCCCTCGGCCACGAAACTCTGTCGGGATGTCGGATGATAAAAAGTGAGAGTTACTTCCTGTCACATATGTATCGGCGTTTTCGATATGGCGGAAACTGTTCAAAACATCAACGAATTCATCCATCAGTTGCACCTCATCTATAATGATATAGTAGAGTTCCCTGTCTTTAATTCTATCATGGACATAATGGAGCATCGTATCTGGATTCCTCAAATCCTTGTTCATTCGATCTTCAAGATCAACACGGATGATATGGTCATTTGTCACACCATTTTCCAACAGATAGTGATAAAACAAAACATTCAAGAGGTATGATTTGCCGCATCTGCGAATTCCCGTTATAATCTTGATGAATCCGTTTTGACGGCTTGCTATCAATTGCTGGAGATACCTATCTCTTTTTATTTCCATAACTTACATTAAATTTTTGCCAAGATTGGCGTTTTTACAACGCAAAGATATATAGAATTCATTGATTTGCACAAATTATTATAATAAAAAATCGCCAAAGTTGGCAGTTTTTATTTTTAAACGGGCGAGTTTTGAACAGCGTTTTGTAAATATTATTACCAACGTCCATAAGCGTTTCTTACATCCCGCATCTGTCATTTTTTTATATTATTCATATATCCGGAATCGCACTGATTGCATATCTGCAAGCTGTCGAATAAATTTATAACTGTACAAAAAACACATATAATATTTCTGCGTTCGGAAAATATTTCGTATATTTGCCAACCGAAAACGAATAACTATTTAACTGCTGACAAGCATACCGATGAACAACATTAAATCGTATACAGGCTGTCCGACGATTGTCGGTACAACCGCCCTAAGCCATAGGGGGGGGTGGGTAAAAAGTTGTGACAACATTTCCATTTATGCCGTCAGCGGCAAACGAACCGACGGGTATGCACGCCACACAGAAAACCAAGCGTATTGCGCCGCAGACCCGAAAATAACCCGACAACACCGAAACACAAAGCATAGCGAAGCGAAAAGCTCCGCCCAACTGTCGTGTACGTACACCAGCGGCATACAAGACAGACACTCAACACTCAAAATTTATTCAATAACTAATAACTTAATCTTTATGAAAAGAAATTTACTTAAAACATTGCTCGTGGCCGTCGGATTGGCCATGGGGGTGACAAACATGTCTGCTGCATTAAAAACTGTATGGTCAATAGACTTTACAGAAATTGGCAAAAAATATTCAGACAAAACAGGCATTACCATTCTTACCGACAACACCATTAATGTCGGAAATACGGTATTAGGGACCTGCAAAGCAAATGAAGACGTTTTAGATACAAAATTTCTTTTGCAAACAGGAACGAACTGGTTACTAAGAAAGTCAAACGGACTGTACCAATCTAATGGTGGAGGTCGCGCATTCGGACTTTCCGACTGCAAAAAAGGCCAGAAAATAACCATAGAGGCAACAGGAGCACCAACCATTGGCTCCAATCTTACGGAAGAATCAAGCGGCAATACGTCTGTATTTACAGTACAAGAAGATGGAGCTGTCAAATTCAACTTCCCAAGATACCTATATATTAAAAGAATCATAGTAGAGGAAAATGAAATATCCGAAGATGCAAAACCAACAACTTATACAATCAAATTTGTAGATCAGAGCAACAATACAATAAAAGAAGATATACAAATAGAAAGTCACACCGGTGAAGAAGTAAGCGCAAGCGAATCTATGCTTAATTCATTTAATACGGATGACAAAAAGTACATATACGTAAGTGGTAATAATACTATCACATTGGTTGAGGATACCGAACAGAACATTATCACTCTCATTTTCCGTGAAGCTGCGACTTGGAACTATACCGTAAATACCGTTGTAGCAGGAAATACCAATAAAATCGCCGAAGGTTCTGACTTTGAAGAAGAGATTGCCTATGTAAACTATCCACGCTATTATAATATTGACGGAATCCTATATTCACATGAAGCCAAAGGTAACAACGGATATTATTCACATAGCTTCACGATAAAATCAAACAATCAAATAGAAAATATCAATGGATATCAAGCAGTAAAAGAGAATATAGTATATTATAATGAAGCTGAGTCTATCAACGGATTGACAATGTCTTCTGCCGCTAATTCAGACATCCGTTGCTCTAATGGAAAATGCGCTTACAACGCAAACGAGGAAGCTGTAGCAATCGTTACTCTACCAGCCGGCAAATATAGGCTTTATACTT
>ERZ778512.1949-NODE-1949-length-12158-cov-6.041890_pt1 | contig 12158 bp, 9 predicted proteins | sample MGYA00510346_ERZ778512 | MGnify/ENA primary metagenome ERZ778512 (study PRJEB29527, sample SAMN07138962) | mouse gut metagenome | material: feces | host: mouse | place: China:Nanjing | collected 2016-01-25 ...
GAAATCCATTTTTATCGGAAATAATTTGTGAAAGCATTGAAAACACTGGACAACGGCAGAAAAAGTTTCTGATAAAAATATAGATTTACCTACATCTTGGACCGGAACAGCATACTCCGCTCACATGAAAATTTCCGATAAAAATGAACTGCAAATTGCTTATATGGAAACCTGCAGCAAGTATTCCATGCTATGATAAACTGATTTCCTGTGCAGAAAATGGCATGAATCTATGACAATGCGCCAAAGTAACCAATCCTCCTTTAGAATTTTTGAGTTTTCGTAAAAATCAAAAAAATAAGGATGTTGATGGCCTGACCGTTGAAGTAATAGGGCATCTTTTTGATGCGGAATAATACTTACCAGGGATAAAAAAAGCGAAGGGGCGTGAAATTCCTTTCGCTTTTATCTATAATGATAATTATTATTGAACTCGGAATCCATCTGTGGCCTTGTCGAAAGCATATTCGAGACAACTTTCGTGTGAGAGGAAGTGCTTGGCCTCAAAGCCATCCACTTTGGTGAACGATAGTATCTTCTCTCTCCAATTTATCCAAAGTATTTCGGCGCTTTGGAGAGGTGCTCTCTGTTCCATGCTCATGCCCCCTTGTGGTTTCAGCCTTTTAATGTGTCTGTCCAATAATCGCACACATATTGTAGCGCAAAGCAAAACCCTATTGGCATGGACAAAAAAGGAGAAAACATGAACAGAATCTCCCGGTTGCTCCGAAGCCCTTGACTGTAAAAAAAGGAACTGGCATCATGGATTTGGTTCCAGAGCAAAGGAGAAATTATCCCTTCACACAGCAGAAAGAAAACACAGTTGTGTGGTCATACACGCCATCAGGCTTCAGAATCACAGACGGGAAAGCCGGTTGATTGACCGCATCCGGGAAGAACTGTGTTTCCAGACAAAAAGCATAGCGCGGACCATAAACAGCGCCCTTCTTGCCCGTCAGTCCCTCGTCCAGAAAGTTGGCTGCGTAGAAATGCAGACCCGGCAAGGTAGTCTCCACATCCATCGAGATTCCCGAAGTGGGAGAATATGCCTGCGCCGCTTTTCGCAGCGTGCCCATTTCCCCATCAATTACATAGTTGTGGTCATAACCATTTGCTTGGATCAACTGATGGAAAGGCTCATTGATACGTGCGCCAATGGGCGTGGCCTTCCGGAAATCCATCGGAGTCCCAGCTACCGGCGCGATTTCGCCTGTGGGGATGTTGGTCGCGTCGGATGGCGTATAGTTCTCCGCGTAGATGCGAAGGCATTGATCTGTTACAGGGCCGGAGTCGTGCCCGTTCAGATTAAAGTAAGCGTGTCCCGTAAGATTGCAGGGGGTATCCCGGTCGGTGATGGCCTGATACCTCATAGAGAGGGTGTTGCCCTCCAGCGCATAGATTACCCGAACCCGCATAGTACCGGGATAGCATTCTTCGCCATCGGGGCTGGTCAACGCCAGGGTCACAAGAGTAGAGGTGTGCTCTACAACAGACCAGACTTTGTGAGAAAAACCAACATTGCCCCCATGAAGATGGTTGGGCGGGTCGTTGACCGCCAGAGCATAAGTCTGACCGTTCATCGTAAACCTTCCGCCCGCAATACGGTTGGCCACACGGCCTACGACAGCACCAAGATAGCCCGGGTGGCTCTCATACTCTTCCAGAGTATCATAACCCAGAACAACATCACGCTTGATGCCAGAACGATCCGGTACGCGGAGAGAACGAAGTGCGGCACCAAAGGTAATTATATCACAGGAGAGAATGCCGTTATCCAAAGTCAGGGTCTCCACGGCAAGATCGTCCTTGGTATAGCCAAAGAGTTGACGAGAGGAATTTAACATAAATAAAACCCTCCATAATAAAAAACTCAGCAATGAATAGAAATGAGAAAGCGGGGAAATACCATGCAAAACTATGTGTTTGGTGCAGACATCGGTGGAACAAGTGTAAAGCTCGGTCTGTTTTATGCCGACGGCAAACTTCTGGAAAAGTGGGAAATTCCAACCCGTACCGCAAACGGCGGCGTCCATGTTCTGCCTGACGTGGCACAGGCCATTGCAGAGAGCATGGGGCGGAATGGGATTTCAGCATCTCAGATTGTGGGCATCGGTATCGGTGTCCCCGGTCCTGTGGACGACAGCTTCACAGTCAATAAGTGCGTCAATCTTGGCTGGGGTGTCTTTAACATCAAGGGGCGCATGAACGAGCTGCTTCCGGACATCCCCAATATTGCTGCGGGAAACGATGCCAATGTAGCGGCGCTGGGTGAGCTATGGCAGGGCGGAGGCCGAGGCAGCCGGAGTGCGGTCATGATCACCCTGGGCACCGGGGTTGGCGGAGGTGTGGTGTTGGACGGCAAAATCGTCGCAGGCAAAAACGGGGGTGCCGGTGAGATCGGTCACATGACGGTGGAGCCTGGAGAAATAGTGCCCTGCAGCTGCGGGAAATGCGGCTGTCTGGAGCAGTACACCTCTGCAAAAGGGATCGTTCGCATGGCCAAGGTCATGCTTTCCCAATGTGACACTCCCTCCAAACTGCGGGGAATTGAGGATTTTACATCCAAACACATCTGCGAACTGGCTGTGGCAGGAGATCATATGGCACTGAAAATCATCGACCGGTTCGGCGATTATTTGGGCCGTGCCATGAGCTACATTTCCTGCACAGTAGATCCGGATGTATTCATTATCGGTGGGGGCATGAGCAAGGCCGGAAATATCGTGACCGACGCGGTACTGAAATATTACCGAAAGTACGCCTTCCATGTATCGAAAGAAACCGGAGCAGCAATTGCCACGCTGGGTAATGACGCGGGAATCTATGGATGTGCAAAGATGGTTCTTGAATAAGAAATCAAATGGGAAAGGCTGTCGTTATGGCAGTCTTTTCTTTTTCCTATCTGATCATGGAGATGTATGGATGCCACGATCCGGACTGTTCTTTTTCTGGAAAAGCCTTCTGTACTCCGAGGGCGACACGCCCTTGTGCTTTTTGAAGAGGCGGCTGAAATACAGCGCGTTGTCGTAACCAATGATTGCGGATATTTCTGCCACATTGTAGTCAGTTGTTTCTAAGAGACTGACGGCATTGTTCATACGGATAGTTAGGAGATATTGTGCGGGAGGCTGGCCGATAAACTTCTTAAAGTTTCGCAAGAACCAACTTACGCTCATGCTACGAGATTTCGCATAGTCCTTGATCTGAATATCTTCATTATAGTGTTCTTGGAAATACTGTTGGGCGTACTCCATTTCCTTTTGTAGGTAAGTGCTGATGGTAGGGTTGCTCTCTTGGCGTGTGCGCTGGATCAGCAGAAAAATCTGCCGCAGATACATTTCCAGTAATTCCTGATATCCAGTACGGCAGGTTTGCAGCTCCCGGATCATTTCTTTGAACAGGTGCTGATAAGCAGAGGGAACCCCGGAGAAGAAAACATTTTTATCTGTAGGAATATCAAAATGCTTCAAAATTGCCTTTACATTTTTTCCCGTGAAGTGTACCCAATAGACCTCGGGTTGTTCTTCTCCGTAATACTCATAATGCTGTTCCTGGCGCGGTTGATAAAGGACCATGTAGCCGGCAGGTACGATTTCCTCCTGCCCGTTGAAAAAGAAGTGGGTCTTTCCGGAGGCCACATACAACAATTGATAGTCTAAACGGCCCCTGGGACGCCAGGTCGGGAGTTTTTGCTTTGTTCTCAGCCGGTAGGTACCGCAGCTGCCCACCAACAGCGGTTTGGACTTGTCCTTGATCGGTACGCGGGTGTTGTACAGATAACCTGAGTTGACATACATGCGGATCCCTCCCGGCTTTTTTCGGTCACAACATTTTTGTGCTGATGTGCTGTTTTGTTAATTGTATCATTTTGTGCATGTTTTGTCCAATGCAGTTTATAGAAAAAGGAGAAAATTTCCGGGATAATACACACAGAATTCATTGCGAGGAGGAAGCCCCACATGATCGTCCCTGCCTATTTTGAAGACCTGCTGATCCAGTCTGAAAACGCTCTGCCCAACCGAGCCTACTTCATCCCCGCGTCCAACCGTCTGGACGACACTGCGGAGCATCGGGAACGCTCCGATCGCTTCCAGCTGCTAAACGGCGACTGGAAGTTCCGCTACTACCCCAGTATCCATGACCTGACTGAGCTGTTCTATGAGGAAGGTTTCGATCCCTCCGCCTACGACACCATCCCCGTTCCCAGCGTCTGGCAGAATCATGGCTACGATCAGCACCAGTACACCAATATTCATTACCCCTTCCCGGCAGATCCTCCCTTCGTTCCCCAGGATAATCCCTGCGGCGCTTACCTGACTTCCTTTACCTATGCTAAGGACGAAAAGGCACCCAAGGCTTACCTGAACTTTGAGGGTGTGGATTCCTGCCTGTATGTCTGGCTCAACGGCGAGTATGTGGGTTACAACCAGATCTCCCACTCCACCAGCGAGTTTGATGTGACTGATAAGATCCGTGAGGGCGAAAATACTCTGGCCGTTCTGGTGCTGAAGTGGTGCGATGGCAGCTACTTGGAGGATCAGGACAAGTTCCGCACCAGCGGCATCTTCCGGGATGTATACATCATCAAGCGTCCTGAGAACCATGTGCGGGACTACTTCGTGACCACCCAGCAGGAAGAGGATAAAGCTACTGTCCGCGTTCGCTTCGCCTTCGCCGGTGAGAGTGTTCCCACTGTCATTAGGCTGCTGGACGCTGAGGATCGTCTGATCGACGCCGCCGAAGTGACCACGAAGGAGCATATCGGCAACTATACCCATCAAGCTATCCTGAACATTCCCCAGCCCACCCTGTGGAATCCCGAGAAGCCCTATCTCTACACCATGCTCGTCGAGTGCGAGAACGAGATCATCACCGACCGAGTGGGCATCCGGGAGATCAAAGTAGATGGGATGCAGGTATTCCTGAATGGAACTCCCATCAAGTTCCGCGGTGTAAACCGCCACGATTCCGACCCCGTGACCGGCCCCGTCATCAGCGTGGAGCACATGAAGCGCGACCTGCGGATGATCAAGGAGCACAACTTCAACGCCATTCGCACCAGCCATTACCCCAACGCCCCCATGTTCTATCAGCTGTGCGACCAGTACGGTTTCCTGGTCATTGACGAGGCCGACCACGAGAGCCACGGTGCCGCCGAACTGTACTGCGGAGAGAACGACGTCTGGGAGAACCACACCGAGCACTGGAACGAGCCCTTCGCCGACAACCCCAAGTTCCTGGAGGCTACTATGGAGCGCACCCAGCGCTGTGTCCAGCGGGACAAGAACCGCCCCTGCGTCATCTGCTGGTCCATGGGTAACGAGAGCGCCTACGGCTGTTGCTTCGAGGCTGCGCTGGCCTGGACCAAGAACTTTGACCCCGCCCGTCTGACCCACTATGAAAGCGCTCAGTATCGCAGCCGCAAGCGCAAGTACGATTTCTCCAACATTGACCTCTACAGCAATATGTACCCTGCGCTGGAGACCCTGCAGGAGTATGTGGACGATCCTGAGTCCGACAAGCCCTATCTGATGTGTGAATACTCTCATGCCATGGGCAACGGCCCCGGTGATCTGGAGGACTACTGGCAGTTCATTCAGGCCAATGAGTGCATGTGTGGCGCCTTTATCTGGGAGTGGTGCGATCACGCCATTTACAAGGGCAAGGCTCCTAACGGCAAAGATATGTACTGGTATGGCGGCGACCACGGCGAGTACCCCCACGATGGCAATTTCTGCATGGATGGTCTGGTTTATCCCGACCGTCGTCCTCACACCGGTTTGATGGAATACAAAAACGTACACCGCCCTGTTCGTGTTGTTGATTATGATCAGGCAACCGGCCAGCTGACCCTGCACAACTACATGGACTTTGTCTCCCTGCAGGACTACATCACCGCCTCTTATCAAGTCACTTGTGATGGTGCGCTTGTTCAGGAAGGCCAGCTGGATAAAATCCCCGCCATCGCTCCCCGCATGAGCGGTACCGTGACCCTGAACGTCCAGGTTCCCGCCAAGGGCCGCTGTTTCCTGAAGATCAGCTACTTCGCCAAAAACAACTCCGAACTGATCTCCGAGGGCTTTGATTTGGGCTTCGATGAGATTACTCTGGAGAATCAGGATGACCGCAATCAGATAGCTCTGGCATACTGGCAGAGAAAGGCCATCCTGGAGGACAGTATTTCTGTTACAGAGGACTACCGGTATCTGACTCTCACAGCTGCAAACTTCACATATCGTTACGATAAGTTTACCGGTATGTTTGCCCGGATGACTTATCAGGGCATGGAGCTTCTGGACCGTCCCATGGATCTGAACGTGTGGCGCGCTCCCACCGATAACGACCGCAAGCTGAAGGCTGACTGGTTTGCTGCCCACTACGATAAGGCCATCACCCGGGCGTATAACACCCACTTCGTGGCCATGGACAGCGAGGTTCGTATCCACAGTGACCTGTCTATTGGTGCCATCGCTGTGCAGCGGTTCATGACCGTAGAAATCGACTGGACCGTGACGGCTGCAGGCGGCGTCTGTGCCAACATTCTCACCAAGCGCAACATAGAATTCCCCGAGCTGCCTCGCTTCGGTCTGCGCCTGTTCGTTCCTGAAAACATGGAGCAGGTTGCTTATTTCGGTCTGGGTCCCATGGAAAACTACATTGACAAGCGAAATGCTGCCAGCCACGGCTTGTACCGCGATACCGTGGACGGGCTTCAGGAGGACTACATCCGTCCCCAGGAGAATGGCGCTCACGGTAGTTGTGACTATGTGCTTCTGGAAAGCGACAAACTGCGTTTGATCGCAGTTGGCCCCGAACCCTTCAGCTTCAATGCATCCCATTACACGCAGGAAGAACTGACCGAGAAGGCCCACAACTACGAACTGAACAAATGCGGCAGCACCGTATTGTGTCTGGACTACCGGCAGAACGGTATTGGCTCTGCGAGCTGTGGCCCCGTTTTACAGAAGAAATACAAGCTGATCGACGAAACCATCGACTTCGCCATCCGCGTCATCCCCGAACTGAAATAACTGAATAAAGAGAATAGGAGATGCTATCATGGCTGAAAAGAGATATTTGAAATGGTACAACAAGGTGGGTTACGGCTCTGGCGATATCGCCGGCAACGTGGTCTATGCGTTCCTGACCTTCTTCGTTATGATCTACCTGTCCGATACCATCGGCTTGAACACCGGCATTGTTGGCACCCTGATGGCAGTATCCAAGATCTTCGACGGCGTTTCTGACGTCATCTTTGGCTCCCTCATCGACAAGACCAAGACCAAGATGGGTAAAGCCCGTCCCTGGATGCTGTGGCCCTATCTGGGTTGTGGTGTCTGCCTGTTCGCGATTTTCTCTATTCCCACTTCCTGGGGCCAGACCGCTCAGTACGCTTTCTTCTTCATCTTCTACGTGATGCTGAACGCAGGCTTCTACACCGCAAATAACATCGCTTATTCCGCTTTGACCGCTCTGATCACTAAGAATGAAAACGAGCGTGTTCAGATTGGTTCTCTGCGCTTCGTCTTTGCATTCACCACCAGCACCATCATCCAGGCTGTTACTTTTGGCCTTGTTGAGCACTTCGGCAACGATGCCGCCGCATGGAGAATTGTTGCACTGATCTATGTCATCATCGGCATTATCTCCAACACCGTCTCCGTCCTGTCCATGAAGGAATTGCCCGAAGACGAGATTGAAGCCAAGAAAGCAGTTGACGCTCCGGAAGAAAAGTACACCCTGCGCGAAGCTGTCGGTCTGTTGGTCAAGAATAAGTTCTACCTGCTGATTCTGGGTGTCTATCTGCTGACTCAGCTCTACACCGCTTTCACCGGCGTCGGCACCTACTACATGACTTATGTGTTAGGCAACAAGGAGCTGATGGGTTATTTCGCAAGCGCGCTCAACATCCCCATGATTATCGGTCTGTTGTTGGTGCCCACCATCGTTGCAAAACTGGGCGGTATGTATAAGATCAACTATTCCGGCTATGCTCTGGCCACCATCGCAAGAATCCTGGTGATCGTGGCTGCTTACATGGGCAGCGTTCCCATGATGTTAGCTTTCACCGCCATCGCTTCTCTTGGTATGTGCCCCCTGCAGGGCGACCTGAACGCTGTGATCGCTTCTGCTTCCGACTACACCTATCTAACCACTGGTAAGCGTATCGACGGAACCATGTACTCCTGCACCTCTCTTGGCGTCAAGATTGGCGGCGGACTGGGCACCGCCATCTCCGGTTGGTTGCTGGCAGCTGCCGGATTCATCGAGGGCGGCGTGGCCACTCAGCCTGACTCTGTTCTGACTATGCTGAATGTGATGTATCTGTGGTTGCCCGCTATCTTCTGCGGCTTGGTTACTTTCCTGCTGACCAAGCTGAATGTGGAGAAGGCCAACGCTAAGCTGCTGGAGCCTAAGAACTGAGTAAGTTATCCAAAAAGTGAGGGACCTCATATGACAAAAAAACATTTTCTGATCTCCGCTCCCGGCCGTACAGAGATTAGCGGTAATCATACCGATCACCAGCGTGGCTGTGTGCTGGCCGCCGCAGTAAATCTGGAAACGGTGGCAGATGTAATGCTGAATGGCAGCAACAACATCCGCGTTCGCTCTGAGGGATTTCCTGAGGTTGTGGTCGAACTGGATGATTTGAATATCCGCGAAGAGGAAAAAAAACACCTCCGCGGCCCTGGTTCGTGGCGTCGCAGCTGCCTTTGAGCAGCTGGGAGCCCGGATCAAGGGATTCGATGCCGAGACCCACTCAACCGTTCTTCCGGGCAGCGGACTGAGCTCTTCTGCCGCTTTTGAGGTGCTGATGGGCACCATCTGCAACGAGTTGTTCTTTGATCGGAAGCTCAGCCCGGTGGAAATCGCTCAGATCGGCCAGTATGCCGAAAATGTGTACTTCGGCAAGCCAAGCGGCCTGATGGATCAAGCGGCTTCCTCCGTGGGCGGCATGGTCTATATCGACTTCGCTGATCCGGATCATCCCCAGGTTGAGCGCATCGAGTTTGATTTTGAAAAGGCTGGCCATGCCCTGTGCATCATTGACAGCGGTGCTGACCACGCCGATCTCACTGATGAGTACGCGGCCATTCCCCGTGAGCTGAAAGAGATTTGCAATTTCTTTGGAAAGGATGTTCTGCGAGAAGTCCGCGAAAAAGAATTTATGGAGGCTCTGCCAAATCTGCGAGGGAAGGTTTCTGACCGTGCCATCCTGCGGGCCATCCATTTCTACCAGGAAAACAAGCGTGTCATGGAGCAGAAAAAAGCGCTGCTTGAAAACGACTTCGATGGTTTCCTTGGTCTGGTTACTAAATCCGGGTACAGTTCCTGGATGTATTTGCAGAATATCAGTCCTGCCGGTGCCACGCAGCATCAGGAGGTGGCGGTTGCTCTGGCCATGTGTGATACCCTGCTGAATGGGCGTGGGGCTTACCGTGTCCACGAAGGCGGCTTCGCCGGAACGGTGCAGGCATTTGTTCCTGTTGATATGCTGGAAGAGTTTAAAAGTGGAATTGAGCGGGTACTGGGTGAAGGCAGCTGCCACGTGTTGCACATTCGTAATGAGGGTGGCGTGAGATTGTCCTGAAGGAGGAGCGGAAAATGGATGTGAATGTGTATATCGCTTCTTTGGTCCAATATGGCCTGAACAAGAAGCTGGTTCAGCCTTGTGACACGATCTATGTAACCAACGGGCTACTGGAGGCTATGAAACTGGACAGCTACGACCCTGCCAAACCGGAAGCCATGAGCCTGGAGGATATTCTTCAGGGGCTGTTGGAGGATGCGGTGGAACGGGGTGTCTGCGATGATGACATCACCAGCCGTGACCTCTTTGACACCAAACTAATGGGGATTCTGACTCCCATGCCCCGTGAGGTGCATCAGACCTTTTCCGAGATGTACGCCACCAGCCCTGAGACTGCCACCGACTGGTACTATAACTTCTCACAGGATACCGATTACATCCGCCGCTACCGCATCCAGAAGGATGTGCGTTGGAAGACGGCCACCGAATACGGCAATCTGGATGTGACCATCAACCTCAGCAAGCCGGAAAAAGACCCTAAGGCTATTGCAGCCGCAAAGCTCGCTCCCCAGTCCGGCTATCCCAAGTGTATGCTCTGCGCGGAGAACGAGGGCTATGCGGGACGTATGAACCACCCCGCCCGCCAAAACCTGCGCACTATTCCAGTTACCATCGCCGGTGAGGGCTGGCATCTGCAGTACAGCCCCTATGTCTACTACAACGAGCACTGCATTGTGTTCAATCATGAGCATGTTCCCATGGTCATCAACAAGGCCGCTTTCTCCAAACTGTTGGACTTTGTTTCTCTGTTCCCCCACTACTTTGTGGGCAGCAACGCAGATCTCCCCATCGTAGGCGGCAGTATCCTCAGCCACGAGCACTTCCAAGGTGGCCACTACTGCTTCCCCATGGAGCGCGCGGCGGTCGAGCGTGAGATTGTCTTTGCTGGTTTCGAGGATGTGAAGGCCGGCATCGTTAAGTGGCCCATGAGTGTCATCCGTCTGCGCTGCGGCAAAAAGGCGCGTCTGGTAGAGCTGGCTGATAAGATTCTGCTGAGCTGGCGTGGTTATACCGACGAGGATGCTTTCATCTTTGCAGAGACCGAAGGCGTGCCCCACAACACCATTACCCCCATCGCCCGCCGCCGGGGAACGGACTACGAACTGGATCTGGTTCTGCGCAACAACATCACCACCGAAGAGCATCCTCTGGGCGTGTACCACCCCCACGCTGAACTTCACCATATCAAGAAGGAAAACATCGGTCTCATTGAGGTTATGGGCCTGGCTGTGCTGCCTGCCCGCCTGAAGCAGGAACTGGCCGGTGTGGAGAAGGCTATCCTTGCCGGAGAAGAGCTGACTGGTGAACTGGCCAAGCACGCCGACTGGGTGGAAGAGTTGAAAAAGCAGCACACCTTTACTAAGGAGAATACCGCCGCCATTCTGAAAGTGGAGACCGGCAAGGTCTTTGCAAAGGTGCTGGAGCACGCGGGTGTCTATCAGCGCAATGAGAAGGGCGCGAGGGCCTTTGATAAATTCGTGAACTATGTGAATGAGGAGGGCTAAGTCATGAAGGTACTTGTAACCGGCGGTGCCGGATATATCGGCAGTCATACCGTAGTCGAACTGATACAGGCTGGCCACAGCGTTGTGATCGTAGATGATCTGTCCAATGCCAGAACGGATGTCGTATGCCGTGTAGAGAGCATCGTGGGGGAAAAGATCAAATTCCGTGTGATGGATTGCGCCGACAAGGAACAGATGCGTACCATATTCCAGGAGAACGAGTTTGATGCCGTGATTCACTTCGCAGGCCGCAAGGCTGTTGGCGAGAGCGTCAAAAAGCCTCTGGAGTACTACCGTACCAATCTGGACAGCACCATGACTCTGCTGGAGTTGATGGAGGAGTATGGTTGTAAAAAGTTTGTATTCTCCTCTTCTGCCACGGTCTATGGCCCCGAAAATCCCTATCCCTATAAAGAGGAGATGCCTGCCATCCAGTCCAGCAGTCCTTATGGCTGGAGCAAGGTAATGAACGAGCGTATCCTGACCGACTATGTGACGGCCCACCCTGATTTCTCTGTGGTGCTGCTGCGCTACTTCAATCCCATTGGCTCCCACGACTCCGGCCTGCTGGGCGACGACCCCAACGGCATCCCCAACAATCTGATGCCCTACATTGCCCGTGTGGCAGCCGGTGTTCTTCCCGAACTAACCATCTTCGGCGGTGATTATCCCACTCCCGACGGTACCTGCCAGCGTGACTACCTCCACGTGGTTGATCTGGCTGTGGGTCACCTGAAGGCGCTGGAGTATGCGGAGAACCATACTGGTGTTGAGGCCATCAACCTGGGCACCGGCAACGGTATCTCTGTTCGTGAGCTTGTCCGTGCCTTTGAAACTGCAAATGACATTAAATTGCCTTATGTAGTTGGGCCTCGGCGTGAAGGAGATCTTCCCGCTTTCTGGGCAGATGCCACCAAGGCTAAAGAACTGCTGGGATGGGAAGCAACCCACACCGTAGAAGATATGTGCCGCAGTGCTTGGGATTTTGTGAAGAAGAATACGAAATAAGTACGACGGCCAGCCCCACCGCCCCGGCATCACCAGTGTGACGCTGAATGGGA
>ERZ778512.1957-NODE-1957-length-12131-cov-6.639202_pt1 | contig 12131 bp, 10 predicted proteins | sample MGYA00510346_ERZ778512 | MGnify/ENA primary metagenome ERZ778512 (study PRJEB29527, sample SAMN07138962) | mouse gut metagenome | material: feces | host: mouse | place: China:Nanjing | collected 2016-01-25 ...
CTCCGAGAAAAACCAACGACTTCGGGCTGTTTTGATAGACATAGCCTGATTTACGCTGGCTACCGGTAGTCTTCTCAAAGAATACCTTTCCATCGATTTCCTTGAAACGGCAACTGAAATACGGATAAGAGAATATGCCGTCACGGGCATCAAGCTGAATAGAACGAACCCGTCTGAAACCAATCATATCCTCCGGAGTGAGCGAATAGTTTTTGGCAGTCAGGAGTCGTTCGACTACTTTTCGCTCATTGTATCCGTAGGATTTTGAATCCAGAGTCGAGAGAACCTCCCATACCATCTTCTTGCTTCGTGACAATGCGCTGTAATCCGAAGGATTGACTATGCCTTCAAGTTTTGGGTTAAGATTTTCCGGCATGACGGGCATCTCTTTCACAAGCTCGGCATTGCCGTTGAAATACCAATCATCGCCGGGACTGCCCATTTCAAGTTTTCCGACCAGTCTATTGCCCGACTCGATTTTGAAGCGTCCCTCAAACGGACTTCCGATATCGGTAGACTTCATTATGAGTGAATCAGGCGTGAGACTTGTTGAGAAATCCACCCAGCCGTAGGTGCGGAGAATGCCGCAATATCCCACATACAACTGTTTATTATTGTCAATGCAGAGATTGACCATCAAATCCTTCGGGCCTTTCCATGCCCCTATGAGATTGGAAGTCTCTGCAAAAGATGTCAGGAATCCGATGAATGCGAACAGTGTCGCGATATATTTTTTATTTCTCATATTCTGTTATTATTCTACCTGTTGGCGGAATTAAAAACTTGTAATATTTATGTTTAAAAGTTGTATATATCGTTGATTTCTTAGTGACTTAGTGGTGTTCAGACTATTAAGTACAAATCACCATATGCACAACTTATATACAAAGTTCGTCAGAATTCTTGGGATATGCAAGCAATTTTCCAATAAATTTGTGGATGAGAAAGGAAATATCCCGTGTCGCGGTCCTGTTCCCAAATTCTCTGAATTGGAGGTTGTGGCATTGTTTCTTGCCGCAGAATCAGAAAGTATCGGCAGCGAGAACCGGCTGTTTTGAATCAAGGCTCAAAGAATACGAGGGCAAGTTTCCCGACACTGATACCATTTGCCGGAGTCGGAAAAAGAATAGAAACACTTTTCTCGCAACAGACAGGGCAATTCCTCATTACCAGGAACTATGCAACAATGACAAACGGCCTGTTTGCCGGAATTATTGGCAAAATCAGTGCGCTGACCGTATCACAATATGGCAACTATATTAAAGGAAAACCTATTGGGAGGATTAAGTACGCACTAAATTAATTCCGCCAACGGGTAAAGTCTGTTAATTATAATGCCAACGACCTTTTCAGCCACACTTTCATCACCGGATCAGGAATAACAACTTGTCGTTTCTCTATCTCTATAAGTTCCTTTTTGACTAACGCCCTCTTTACGATACTTACATTTGCAGACGAGCCGAGTTGGTATTTTTGTAAAACCTCTTGTGTGGTAAATTCACTATGAATCCCGTCTAAAACAGCTCGTAGGAAATTCAACTGATAGGTAGTAAGGCTTTCGGTCTGCTTCTCGAACAATGGAGTGTTTTGGTCGATAATATCTTGATATGCCGCCTCAAAATCCTGCTCGGCGGCAGTTTCATCCGTATGAATCCATACCAACCACGCCAATTGCTGAACATAAGACGAGTGGTTATCTACTATTTGGCATATTTTCTCAGCCAACCCTCTTGAAATCTGCTTGCCAGTAGCTTCAAAACGACCGCATATATAATCTACCCAATCCGATGTTCCGATTTTCGACAAATAAATGGCATCACCGAATTTATAGAAGGGCAGGCTCTTTTTCTCGAACAGTTCATTCATCAAATGCTTCTTGCTGCCGAATAGACAATAGGATACCGACTTTTGTAATTGCCACACGGTGCGCAGCCGTTTTTGGAACGTCTTGGAATCCTTGAACTCTGCAATCTGCTGGAACTCGTCGATACACACCACGATATTACAACCTTTTTTCTGCGCTATTTTTTCCGGAAGCTGCAAAATTTCATCAACATCGTTGCTTTTGGGATTCATTTCAAGCGAAATGGAAAAATCGGTCATCGGATCTGTCCCCATTGAGATTTTAGGACTGATACGAGAAAGGAACAGCTTGGCGTTTTCCAACCACTCATCCAACTTGGAAGATGTTTGTTTGAGGACAGCAGCCGCAAAGGCATCATAGAAATCCCTGTCACTGCGGCACGAGAAAATATCGAGATACACAACTTTCAGTTTATCGGATTGAGCCAAATGACACGCTTTCTGTACTAATGAGGTCTTACCCCAACGACGAGGCGAGATCAGTACTGTATTTACACCATGTTGAAAATTCAGTAATAGACGCTCCGTTTCTTTCTCTCGGTCGGTGAAATTATCGCCCGATGTGGCAACGCCAAATATAAAAGGCTTGTTCTCCATAATCTTCAGTTTTATTCAAGTGCAAAGGTACAAAATATTGTTATTACTAATACCGTTATTACTAATAAAATTATTACCGCCGTATGTTTTCTCGTCTAAAACTCTGTTACGCGCCTTCATAGCTCACATTGTTGATTCAGACAAAACTACCATGTATACGTGAGTTCGGTATAAGATTATTGCCCATTAAAATTGGTAATCCCGTAAATATGTTGTACACTTTATAGTGTTAAAGTACAAGATGTTACAACAGATATAAGCGATGATTACCGAGGACAAAGTTATAGAGATTTTCTGTATTATGGATGAGTTTTGCAAGAATTTTGCATCCGAGTGTGACAGAAACTTCCTTTTGGAAGACAAGACGCACCGTCACCGCAACCGTAAGGGACAGTTAAGCCATAGTGAGATAATGACAATACCTGTCTGTTGTCACTTCGGCTCGTTCGCCAATTTCAAGCACCACTACCTCTTTTATATACGTCAGCACCTGTCCGGCTGTTTTCGGAAACAAACCGGAATCGCTACCTGTACATGTGGAAAAATCAAAACAACTCACACTCTTTTGAACAAATCTTATACCGAACTCGCGTAATAGATATTAATTGCTTGACTAATATATGATGTTTATTGACTGAGACATTTTGTATTTTCTTAATACGCTTATCATCTGCAACGTTGCCAACCTCGTTGAGTGTATGGCGATGTTTGATTTCGCCAAATGTATTATATCTCGCCCGATGTTTGTTGCATATGCGTCATTCCCTTGTTAATGTCTTTCTGTTTCTCGTTTTGCTGGCAACGTTTTTTTTATGTGTTAACTTTCAATCATCGCAGTAATATTCGTTGTATAGAGAAAAATCTTGGAAAGGCTGCGGAAATACCCTTGCTTTCCTTTGGAAAAGCGGTGGAAAAGACCTATTTTTGCATTTTAAAAGCGGATATTACTGCTATGATAGAGCGTGAAAGTTCTGTCGGTTGTCATTGATAACTGCGATTAATGATTTTGCACCGTATGGGAAATATACCTCAGTTTGTCATTGCGGCTCCGTCGTCGGGTGCGGGTAAGACCACCGTGGCGCGCGGACTGATGAGTCTGCTGCGCGGTCATGGGCTTGCGGTGCAGCCGTTCAAGTGCGGTCCTGACTATATAGATACCAAGTTTCATGCGGCCGTCTGCGGCCGTCCGTCGGTCAATCTCGACCTGTTCATGGCCGGCGAGCGGCATGTAAGGGCGCTGTACGGTCACTATTCGGCCGGTGCCGATGTGTGTGTGGTGGAGGGAATGATGGGCATGTACGACGGATATGACCGCAGTCTCGGTTCGACAGCCGACATTGCCCGGGTGCTTGGGCTGCCGGTGGTGCTCGTGGCCGACGCCCGCAGCGCCGCCTACTCGCTTGCCCCGTTGCTCTATGGTTTCACACGGTTCGACAGTAGCGTCACCGTGGCCGGCGTAATATTTAATAAAGTAGGCTCCGAGCGTCACAGGCAGATGCTCCGCCGGGTGTGCTCCGACCTCGGGATAGAGTGCTTCGGCTTTCTGCCGCGCCGCGCGTCGGGCGGTCATCCGTCGCGTTATCTTGGTCTCGATTTCAGTGTCGGGGCTGCCGATGGCGTCACGGCGGCAATAGATGACAACATAGACTGGCGGCATCTGCTTGCTGCCGTATCCCGCCCGTGTCCTGACAAGGTGTCACCGTGGAGCGGATTGCCGTGCATAGGCGGCAATATCGTGGTGGCGCAGAGCGACGAGGCGTTCTCATTCTTGTATCAGGAACATATCGACATGTTGCGTGCCATGGGACGGGTGACCGTGCTCGACCCCGAGAGCGACGAGCCGTTGCCGGCCGACACCTCGCTGTTGTATCTGCCGGGAGGCTATCCGGAGAACCGTGCGTCAGAGTTGTCCGCCGCACGTCGCACGATAAATTCAATATGCGCTTATGCCGGACGTGGCGGCCGTGTGCTTGCCGAGTGCGGAGGAATGATGTACCTGTGCCGCTCGATAGCCACCGATGACGGTGTGCATGAAATGGCGGGAGTGCTGCCGCACGATATTACGGCACGCACGGCCGACCGCCGTCTGTCGCTCGGTTACAGGCGGTTTGCCCTCGCCGGCCGCACGGTAAGCGGTCATGAGTTTCACTACTCGCGCTTTGCTGGCGGTGAGCCGCAGAGCATCACTCAGGTGTATAACGCCGCCGGCGAGCCTGTGAGTTCGGCAATATTGCGCACCGGCAACGTGATAGCCGGATATACGCATGTGTATTGGGGCGGAGAAATTGCGCCGACTGACTTTTTCGGGGCGGTGGATGAATAACGGAAAATGAAAAGTATATATACAAAGACCGGTGATACCGGGACAACAGCCATCAGGGAAGGTGTCAGGGTGTACAAGGACGACCCGAGGATAGAGGCCAACGGACAGACAGACCACCTCAACTCGCTGCTCGGCATAGTGCGCTCGCTGCTTCCGGCAGAGAGTGAGGCTGCGGTGATGATACGCGACATACAGCGCGAACTGATGGTAGTGATGAGCCATGTGGCCACGCCCGGGGGGAGCGCAAATCCCCGCAGGCTCGGTGTAGATGATTTGACGCTGCGCATGGAGCGGTATATAGATACTCAACGTGGTGGCGGAGGTTTTGTGCTGGCGGGCGAAAGCACCGTCACGGCGTTCATGCACGCCGCCCGCACGCAAGCCCGCACCGCCGAGCGCCGGCTGGTTTCGCTTGCCCGCACGGCTACGATAGACGGTGGGATATTGGTGTTTATGAACCGGTTGTCCGACTGGTTGTTTGCCCTGTCGGTGGAATATACGCCGCGACAGGCAACGGAAAACAATGTGAACAGATGAAAGAAAAACTACATCCGATAATGTTTACCGGCACAGGCAGCGACGTGGGAAAGAGTGTCGTGGCCGCCGCTTTCTGCCGTATATTCCTTCAAGACGGATATACGCCGGCACCGTTCAAGGCGCAGAACATGGCATTAAACTCGTTTGCTACGCCCGACGGCTTGGAGATTGGCCGTGCGCAGGCCGTGCAGGCCGAGGCCGCCGGAGTGGATTGCCATACGGACATGAACCCGCTGCTGCTCAAACCACAGTCGGACCACACGTCGCAGGTGGTGCTTAACGGTCGGCCGGTGGGCACACGCAGTGCCTCGGAGTATTTCCGTCGTGAGGGTAGGGTGGAGCTTAAGGTTGCCGTATGCGAGGCGTTCGACCGTCTCGCTGCCCGTTATAATCCTGTAGTCATGGAAGGAGCGGGCAGCATGACCGAGCTGAACCTCAGGGATATAGACCTCGTCAACCTGCCGATGGCCGCCCATGCGGGTGCCGATGTCATTCTCGTGGCCGACATAGACCGTGGCGGAGTGTTCGCCTCTGTATACGGAAGCATTGCCCTGCTTCGTCCTGAGGAGCGGCGGCTGGTCAAAGGTATCATCATAAACAAGTTTCGGGGAGACATCCGGCTGTTCGAATCGGGCATCAGGATGATAGAAGATTTGTGCGGAGTGCCCGTTCTCGGGGTCATCCCTTACTATAAAGACATATACATCGAGGAGGAAGACAGCGTGGCGTTGGCCCGCAAGTCGATGTCTGCCATGCACGGGCGGGTGAACGTCGCGGTTGTGCTGTTGCGCCATTTGAGCAACTTCACCGACTTCAATGTTCTCGAGCACGATTCCCGTGTGCATCTTTTCTATACCAATAATACCGCCGATATAGAGAAGGCCGACATTGTCATACTGCCCGGCACTAAGAGTACGATAGACGACCTGTGTGAGTTGAGGCGCAATGGTGTGGCGGATGCCATTAGGACGGCGCGCCGTAATGGCGCCACCGTGCTCGGGATATGCGGCGGTTATCAGATGATGGGGCGCGAAGTGCTCGACCCCGATGGGGTGGAGGGCGATATCGGGCGTGTGCCCGGACTGGGACTGCTGCCCGTCAGTACCACAATGACATCGGGAAAGATAACCCGCCGGGTGGATTTCACGATGAACGGGGCTGTGGCCTGCGGTATGTCGGATATCGGAATGCACGGCTACGAGATACACATGGGTGCCACGGCGATTGCCGATGATGCTTCGGCGGTGCCTCTGGCAGCGCTTGATGATGGTTCGGCAGACGGTTGTTTTGTGGACGGTAAGTGCATGGGTACATATCTGCACGGCATTCTCGACAATGCCGCTTTCGTGGATTTCGTTCTCGCTCCGCATGCGTCGAAGACTGAGCGGACCGAACGTCCATTTGATTATGAGGCTTTCAAGAACGGGCAATACGACCTGCTTGCCGACCATGTGCGCCGTAATGTGGACATGGATAAGGTATATGGGATACTTAAAGGAAAATATAATGCCGATTGAACGGCATATAAATGTTTGTCTGGCGTAATATTGGTGTTTGTCAGGCATAATGTGGTGATTTGTAAATCAGGATATATAAACCGCTTAAACGGGATACGGGGACAAGGAGATGATAGAAGGACACGGTGATGATATGTACCGCTACGGCGGCAGGATTAAGTTGAATTTCAGTTCGAATATTTATTATTCGGCAAATCTTGACGGGTTGAAGGCTTATCTGTCAGACCGTCTCGACGTGATAAGTGCTTATCCCGAACCGGAGCCTTACACACTCGAAAGGATGCTTGCTGACAGTATCGGCATACCAAGTGAGTGCGTTATGGTGACCAACGGAGCCACGGAGGCTATCTATCTCATAGCCCGTGCTTATCGGAATATGAGCCGGTATGCCGTCCGTCGCCCCACGTTCAGCGAGTATGAGGATGCCTGCCGGATGTTCGGCTATGCCGAGGCGGATGCCGCTTTTGACGCTCCTGGTGACATCCTTCGTTGGATTTGCAACCCCAACAATCCCACGGGAGAAGTTCTCGGTGTTGATTACATGCGGCGGATATGCGGCATGGGCGGAGTGACCGTCATTGATCAGTCATACGAAGACTATACCACAGAACCGTTGCTGTGTGTCCCGGAGGCTTTGCGTATGCCGGGAGTGATACTTCTCCACTCTATGACAAAGACCTTTGCCATACCGGGATTGCGTCTCGGATATGTCACGGCAAGTGCCGGGATGATAGGCCGTCTTCGGGCATTCCGCCATCCGTGGTCTGTCAACGCTCTGGCGATAGAGGCAGGAATGTATCTGCTGCGTGACGGAGGCTCCGTCATTCCCGACCTTAGTTCTTATCTTGCGGATGCCTCGGTGCTGCGTTCGGAGCTGGCCGCAATTGACGGAATAGACGTCTTACCCACATCTGCCAACTTCATGTTGTGCCGCGTTTCTGATGCCACGGCGGCCGAACTGAAAGAATTTCTTGCCGTCGAATACGGCATGTTGATACGCGACTGCTCGAACATCACAGGGCTTGACGGCAGATATTTCAGGGTGGCCGCCCGCTCGCGAGAGGATAATGCATCGCTCGTTGAGGCTGTAAGGAAGTTCGTTTCCACACATACCACTCCTCGGAAAAGGACTATCCATTCATAGAATGCGGTTTCCTTCTTTATCGAAAAAACAATGATTACATTACGAAAAAAGAATAATTACATTGGGAACCGGCAACTATTTCTCTTCGAAACGACAGTTGTTACATATTAAACACAACTTGGTATGACAGACCATATATATATAATAATGTGTGCTTTTGCCCCCGTGGTGATCGGTTGGGCGCTTGATTTGACGCTTGGCGATCCTCGTTGGTTGCCGCATCCCGTTGTGCTTTTCGGCCGGATGGTATCCCGTTGCGAGCGGCGTTTCAACCGGCGGGGGTATAACCGCCGTATTGCGGGTGCCTTGATGGCTGTGTTTCTCGTGGCGGCGGTATTTATATCGGTGTGGTGGCTGACGGCACTTGCCGACCTGTTGTCGCCCGTCGCCGGAATTGCCGTGCGGTCTGTCCTTGTGTTTTACTGCCTTGCGGGCACTACGTTGGTTCGTGAGGTACGTGCGGTTTTCACGGCTCTCGACCGCTCTATTGACGACGGCCGCCGCCAGGTGGCCCGTATCGTGGGGCGCGATACGTCGGAACTGACCGCCCAAGAAGTGCGTACGGCCGCTCTTGAAACCCTTGCCGAGAACCTGAGCGACGGTGTGGTGGCTCCTCTTTTCTGGTATTTGCTGCTCGGTGTGCCAGGTATGATGGCATATAAGATGATAAACACGCTCGATTCCATGGTTGGTTACCGCACCGAGCGTTATATAGACTTCGGCCGTTTTGCCGCCCGTCTCGACGATATAGCCAACTGGTTGCCAGCCCGTATCACGGCTTTTCTAATGGTATTGTCTTGCGGTGCCCGCATGTCTCACTTCCGTTTCGTGGCCCGTTACGGCCGTTGCCATGCCAGTCCGAACAGCGGTTGGCCCGAGGCTGCGCTCGCCGGGGCCCTCGACTGTCGTTTCGGAGGGCCGCACCATTACTTCGGACAGCTCTTTGACAAGCCGTATATCGGTGTCAATGCCCGTCCGCTTTCTACTCAGGATATGAAAAAAGCGGTTGTAATCAACCGCTTTTCCGAGAGTATAATGATTTTGCTTGTATTATCATTGCTGTCTTTCCGCCTGCTTTAAGGCGTTGAGGCACTTGTCCGGCAGGTGCAATGCTTGGTGTCAGCACACCTTGCTTCCCGGCTTCACGTCGCGCAGTATGGTGGTAACGCTCAGGTCGCCGTCGAAGTTCTCGGCCGAGAGTATCATGCCCTGGCTCTCTATTCCCATCAGTTTGCGGGGCGCGAGGTTGGCTATGAAGAGCACGTCGCGGCCTATTAGGTCTTCCGGCTCGTAGTATTTCGCTATGCCGCTGACTATGGTGCGGTCGGTGCCCGAGCCGTCGTCGAGCGTGAATTTCAGCAGTTTGTTGGCCTTTTTCACCCTCTCGCATGCTTTGATGTGGCCCACACGGATATCTATTTTCTCGAAATCCTTGAAGGCCACGGTATCCTTTATCGGATCGGCCTTGTATGCGGCGGCCTCGTTTGCCTTCTTCGTCTCTTCGAGCTTGTTGAGTTGATAGCCGATGGTCTCATCGTCAATCTTCTCGAACAGCAGTTCCGGTTCGCCGAGCTTATGGCCAGCCGTGAGCAGGTCGGTGCGTCCGAGACTGTCCCACTCGAAGTTGTCGATGTTTATCATCTTGCGCAGCCGTGCGCTGCTGAAAGGCAGGAACGGCTCGAACGCAATGGCAAGGTTGGCCACGAGTTGCAACGATATGTACAGAATGGTCTCCACCCGTTTCGGGTCTGTCTTCCATACTTTCCACGGCTCGCATTCCGTGATGTACCTGTTGCCTATCCGGGCGAGGTTCATAGCCTCTTTTTGTGCCTCTCGGAACTTGAATATGTCGAGCTGTTCCTCCACCCGTTGTTTCACGTCCTTGAACTCATCGAGCGTGGCCCGGTCGGTGTCTGTCAGTTCGCCGCATGCAGGCACCACGCCGTCCCAGTATTTCTTTGTCAGTTGCAGGGCGCGGTTGACGAAGTTGCCGTATACCGCCACCAACTCGTTGTTGTTGCGGTCTTGGAAGTCGCGCCATGTGAAGTTGTTGTCTTTCGTCTCAGGAGCGTTCGCCGTGAGCACGTAGCGCAGCACGTCCTGCTTGCCCGGCATCTCTACGAGATACTCGTGCAGCCACACGGCCCAGTTGCGTGAGGTTGATATCTTGTCGTTCTCGAGGTTGAGAAACTCGTTCGACGGCACGTTGTCCGGCAGGATATATCCGCCGTGCGCTTTGAGCATTGTCGGGAACACGATGCAGTGGAACACGATGTTATCCTTGCCGATGAAGTGCACGAGGCGTGTCTCGGGGTCTTTCCACCACTTCTCCCACGTGTCGGGCAGCAGTTCCTTGGTGTTCGATATGTAGCCTATCGGGGCGTCGAACCACACGTAGAGCACCTTACCCTCGCCGCCCTCTACGGGTACGGGGATGCCCCAGTCGAGGTCGCGGGTCATCGCACGGGGTTGAAGGTCGAGGTCGAGCCAGCTTTTGCACTGTCCGTACACGTTCGGGCGCCATTCCTTGTGGCCTTCGAGTATCCACTCTTTGAGCCATTCCTGATGCTCGTCGAGTGGCAGATACCAGTTTTTAGTCTTGCGCAGCACCGGTTTTGAGCCGCTGATTGCCGACTGCGGGTTTATCAGCTCTGTCGGGTCGAGGTCGGAGCCGCATTTCTCGCACTGGTCTCCGTAAGCCTTGGGGTTGTGGCAGTGGGGGCACTCGCCCGTGATGTATCGGTCGGCGAGAAACTGTTTTGCCTCCTCGTCGTAGTACTGTTCGCTTTCTTTCTCCGTCAGTTTGCCGTCGTCATATAGTTTGCGGAAGAAGTCGGCGGCAAATTTATGATGTGTCTCCGATGTCGTGCGGCTGTATATGTCGAAACTGATGCCGAAGTCCTCGAAGCTCTTTTTAATCATTCCGTGATAGCGGTCTACCACGTCTTGCGGCGTGATGCCTTCCTTGCGTGCCCTGATGGTGATTGGCACGCCGTGCTCGTCGCTGCCGCCGATGAACACCACGTCCTGCTTTCTCAGTCTGAGATAGCGCACATAGATGTCTGCCGGCACGTATACTCCGGCCAGATGCCCGATATGCACACCGCCGTTGGCATAGGGCAGTGCCGCCGTCACGGTGGTGCGTTTAAACTGTTGCTCTTTCATTATGGTTGTTTTTTATATTTTGTTCGTAATTAATATATTGTGTGCGCGACAGCGTGGAAACGTAACTGTGGCATGTCGGTCTTGTCCCTCTTTCTGTCACATTCCTTGTCTTTATATAGCAGACATGAAATATTGATGTTGTGAGTTCACACCGATAACTGTCACATTTCTTGGCCTATATACGCAAACATGATGCCGACAGTTTGCCGGATGATATTCATCCGTACCGCCTGCCGTACCTGCCGGCTTGTGGCAGGCTGGCTTTATACCCTGCAAAGTTAATAAAAAAACGTGATTTCTGCGAAAAAAGCATACGTTTTAATCATCGGATTATATAAGTAAGGATAATCCGTGTGCGTTGTTTTACATGCGGAGTGGACATTCTGTCATGGCAAGCGTGTATGCTTTTTATGCCTTTGCCGTACATATTTTTTTTGTTTATATATCGTGCCATACCCTGCTGTCTCCAGTTGCTGTCCGTATTGGATGGCTGTAAATCAGTTTGCTTGTCGGATTAAAGTTTGCTTGTTAAAATAAAGTCATGATGTCGCGGGTGCATATTTATGCAGAACAGGTCGTTCTTATATGCAAAAGTGATTTGTTTGCCCCTTTTCATTCAAGGGATAAATAGGGAATTCTGTTATCTTGTGTATTGTATAGGCCGCTTGTTGTGCGCCACCCGTTGATAAGTGCATAAATATGCATATTCGGGTGCCACTTTTTGTGTTGCTCTCTTTCCGTTTGTAAATATTTATCATTGCCGTTGTGTGTTTGTGGTTTGTTTTCGGGTGCAGATATGCAGGAAAAGAAGCCCCCTCTGTCGGGCATATTGTCGCGATGCGCCTTGCGAAGCGTTTGCCCAAAATCTTTATGCACATAATATGCAAAACAAAATCGTTCAAAATGAAATATTTATTTCGCAATAGGTTGAAATTTACAGTCTTTTCGCCCCTTTTTGTGTCGTTTTGTTAAAATATGACGGTTA
>ERZ778512.1964-NODE-1964-length-12106-cov-3.544104_pt1 | contig 12106 bp, 10 predicted proteins | sample MGYA00510346_ERZ778512 | MGnify/ENA primary metagenome ERZ778512 (study PRJEB29527, sample SAMN07138962) | mouse gut metagenome | material: feces | host: mouse | place: China:Nanjing | collected 2016-01-25 ...
AGCGCCAGAACTGCCAGCAGAGAAAACAGGATCAGATTGAACACCATCGGCAGATACCAGAGTGATAATTTATGCACGACAGGCTGTTTCTGAAGCACAGCTTCCTGCTGATACAGAGCTGCTTTGAGTTTCCGATTCAGTTCCGGGGACGGCACATCCGTCATTTTCAAAGAAGCCCGGATCAGTTTTTCTATTTCCATATCAAGACGATTATCTCCCATAACCTGCTTCCTCCAATCTTTGTTTCATTAAGCTTCTTCCCTTAAACAACCGGCTTTTCACAGTGCCGGGCGGCTTCTTTATGATAGCCGCTATCTGTTCCACGGAGCACTCGGAAAGGTAAAATAAATACAGCGGCACTTGGAATTTTTCCGGGAGCGTCTGTATGATCCGGCGCACCTGCACGGCCAGCTCTTTTTGAAGATACCCTTCTTCCACATCACCCTCAGATTGCACTACTGACTCCATCTCCCCGTCCATATTACTGCTAGGCGCGATCCTATTTCGGCGGGCACTTTTTCTTCTGTCGCTTTTCCAGATATGATAGGCGAAAGAAAAGAACAGCGCCCTCGGGTTTTTCTCCCAGTCCAGGGTCCACTCCGTCTCCAGCGCTTTGAGAAAAGTCTGCTGGTACAAGTCTTCGGCGTCTGATTTGTCCATACAGAGCTTCAGGCAGAATCTATATACGTCCTTGCCGAAACCATCTATACATTTTTCTATTTCCTCTGCGTTCACCGCCTCACCTCCCCTGCCTGTTCACCTTATATTCGTCGTGTAATTGCGTGAGGTTCATTTTTTAAACAAAATTCATTAAGAAATTTTTTTAAATAACCAGTAAATGGGACAGATTTCTCTGCCCCATTTTCCCATCACATACAATATAAGTATTTTGTTCCCAAACCGCCCTCTAACCGCGTCAGCCTACTCCGGCAAGCAGCAGTTCCTCCATCTTCGTAAGCGCCTCCCCCGTCAGCATGAGCAGTGTTTCCTCATCTTTCTCAATCACCCCGCACTTTCTGTAATGGAGATAAAAGGTAGGATCGCCCTTCGGATCAAACCGCAGCCGTCCGCCGTAATCGCTTATGAGCAGCGGAATATTTTCCACCCGGATCGGTGCTTCGGGACGAAGCGTAAAACTGATCCGCTCATTCTTCCCCTTCACCTCCGGCATGTAAAGCCTGTGGGCGTGGGAGCGGATCAGCGCGATCCGCAGAAGATTCCCCACCGATTTTGGAATTCGACCAAACCGGTCAAGCAATTCTTCCCGCATATCGTCGCACTCCCGCTCGTTCTCAATGCCCGCAATCCGCTTATAGATATCCAGCTTCTGCACTTCGTTCACAATATATTCCGGCGGAATGTATGCGTCCACATCCAGATCCACAAGGGTATTGAAATCCTCGATCACGGAAATGCCCTTCTTCGTCTTGACCGCCTCGTTCAGCATTTTGCAGTAGAGGTCGTACCCCACCGCCTGCATATGGCCGTGCTGGCTTTTCCCCAGAAGGCTGCCCGCGCCGCGGATTTCCAAGTCGCGCATGGCAATCTTAAAACCGCTGCCCAGCTCCGTAAATTCCCGGATCGCCTCAAGCCGCTTCTCCGCCACTTCTTTAAGCACCTTATCCCGCTTGTACATAAGGAAGGCGTAAGCCGTCCGATTGGAGCGCCCCACGCGTCCTCTGAGCTGATAAAGCTGGGAAAGTCCCATCTGGTCAGAATCGTGGATAATCATGGTATTTACGTTAGAAATGTCCAAACCTGTCTCAATGATGGTGGTGGACACCAGCACGTCAATCTCCCCGTTCACGAAATCAAACATGATCCGCTCCAGCTCGGATTCCTTCATTTGCCCGTGGGCGAACGCCACATTTGCCTCCGGCACGAGATCGCTGATCGCCGCCGCCACATCCGCGATATTGTTGACTCTGTTGTAGACGTAATAAACCTGTCCCTCTCTGGCAAGTTCCCGGACAATCGCCTCCCTGACCATCTCCTCATTGTACTCGCAGACAAAGGTCTGGATCGGCAGTCTGTCCTCGGGCGCCTCCTCCAGCACACTCATGTCCCGGATACCCACCAGACTCATGTGGAGCGTCCGCGGAATGGGCGTTGCCGTCAATGTCAGCACGTCTATATTCTCTTTCAATTTTTTAATTTTTTCCTTATGGGTCACGCCGAAACGCTGTTCCTCGTCGATGATCAGAAGGCCCAGATCTTTGTATTCCACATCCGCGGACAATACACGGTGGGTACCGATCACGATATCCACCATACCCTTCTTCAAATCTGTGATTGTCTTTTTCTGCTCCGCAGCCGTGCGGAACCGGGAAAGCAGGTCAATCCGCACGGGAAAATCCTTCATTCTCTGCACAAAGGTATGGTAATGCTGCTGTGCCAGAATGGTGGTGGGCACGAGATAAACCACCTGTTTATTCTCCTGCACCGCCTTAAACGCCGCGCGGATGGCGATCTCCGTCTTTCCGTAACCCACGTCGCCGCAGATCAGGCGGTCCATGATTTTCTCGCTCTCCATGTCCTCCTTGGTGGCGGCGATGGCAAGCACCTGATCCTCCGTCTCCTCAAAAGGAAACATTTCCTCAAACTCCCGCTGCCAGACCGTGTCTGCCCCGTAACAGTAACCCTTTCCATTTTGTCTGGCGGCGTAAAGCTCCACCAGATCCCCGGCGATCTCCTCCACCGCCGTGCGCACCTTGGACTTGGTCTTGGTCCACTCCTGCGTCCCCAGCTTATTCAGCTTCGGTTTCGTGCCGCCGTCCGCCGAAGCGTATTTCTGGATCACGTCAAGCCCTGTCGCAAGCACATAGAGGATGCCGCCGTCCCGGTAGGAAATCTTCATGTAGTCCTTCACCACATGCTCCACTTCCACCTTCTCAATGCCCTGATAAATCCCGAGACCGTGGCTCTCGTGCACCACATAGTCCCCGACCTTCAAATCATTAAAGTCGTTAATCTTCTGCCCTTCATAAACCTTTTTCTTTCTCTTCTTCTTTTTCTGCGCGCCGAAAATATCGCTCTCCGCAATGACCATAAACTGCAGCAGCGGATACTCAAATCCCTTGCGGACTCTACCGTAAGCGGTCATCACCTCCCCAGGCTGCACCTCTCGCATGGGGTCTTCCGTGTAGAAAGCGTTCAGCTCCTGATCCCGCAGATCCTCCGCCAGCCGTTTGGCGCGGGTTCTCGAGCCTGAAAGCAGCAGTATGCGGTAGCCTTTTTTCTTATAATTTTTTAAGTCCTTCACCAGCGACTCGAAACTGTTATTATAGGAGGGAAGACTTCGCGCCTGCACCGCATATTTATGCCGCGCCTTGATAAGCGGATTTTTCCCCTCCATGGAAGAAAGACTCACAACACGGCGGTTTTCCAGCCCTGCCGCCACCGTCAGCGCCGGAAACAGGATGTCCATCTGCCCCGGCAGAATATACCCTTTCTCGGCGCGGTGCGCCATGCTCTCCCGGAATTCCAGCTCCACCGCGTCCACGTGCTCCTTAATGCGCAGCGGCTCATCCAGAAAAACACATGACTCCTCCCCCGCGAAGCAGTCCGCAAAGGACGATAATTCCGGATAAAAATAGCGCACATAGCTGTCCAGATTGATCGCGTTATAAGAAATGCCCAGCTCCGTAAGCGTCTCCGTCAGCTCCCGGTTCTGCACCTCGATCCGGTGCGCCTCCTCGGTCTTCATCTGCTTTCTGAGCGTTTCCGCCTGCTTCTTCGCCTCTTTCTGAATCTTTTTCAGTCCCGCCGAAAGTTCCTCCTTCGACAGAATAAGCTCCGTGGCCGGATAGACGGACACCGCCTCCAGCTTCTCAATGGAGCGCTGGCTCAGAACGTCAAAGCTGCGGATCGACTCCACCTCGTCCCCCCACAGCTCAATCCTGTAAGGATTTTCCTCCGTCAGATCAAAAATATCTACAATGCCGCCCCGTATGCTGAACTGCCCCGGCTCCTCCACCTGGTCGCATCTCTCATAGCCAAGCCCCGATAAGGTGGACGCCAGCTCATGCTCCTCCACGGACGACTGCCTGTCTATGGAAACGACATGCCTGCGCCAGTCCTCCAGGGACACCTGTGGCGCCATCAGCGCGTCAAAGGTGGTGATCACGGTAAGCGGCGTCCCTTCCGCCATCCTGCGGAAAACCTTGATCCGCTCCTTGGTGAGCTGATTGCCGTGAATGTCCGCCTGAAAGAATATCAGATCCTTTGCCGGATACAGCATGACACTCCTGTCATAAAATTGATAATCTTCGTACAATTCTTTTGCACGCAAATCGTTAAAAGTAATAATCAGTTTCCGACGGAAGCCTTCGCTCAACCCATAAATCATATGCAGTTTTTGGGAGTCCGCGCAGCCGCTCAATGCGGCGGACGCTTTTCCTCTCGCAAGCAGCTCCCGTATCTCTTCATATTCCCCCAGCTCCGAAAGCGGGGCAAGTAATGCTCTCATGCAGACCTCTTTCTATCCTTAAAACTGTCAACACCCATCTTCCTATAACCGTGTTCCTTTTGCGCTGTCTATCGCTTTCACCCTTATCACTGATACCGCTCGTCCTTCGCCTCTGATCAGCTTATCGCACGACGCTTCTCAGTCTCCTTGTCCGCCGACCATATTTTCCTCTTCTCGGGGCGGGCGTTTTCTCGCATTATACCTGTTCATTGCCGCGTCAGGTCCCTCCGCGATTATCGTCTCGATAGCAATCGTCGCCGTCCTCGCGCCCTCGTTCATCACTTCCCGCTCCTTGGCGGAAAAATGCCCCAGCACATAGTCCGCCAAATCCATCCGGGGCGGCTTCTCACCCACGCCCATCCGCACCCGGATAAACGCGTCGTGCCCCAGATGCATGATAATATTCTTCAGGCCGTTGTGTCCCCCGTCGCTGCCCCGCTTGCGAATGCGAATCTGCCCCATGTCCAGGCTCACGTCGTCGGAGATCACAATCAGCTCGCTCTTCTCGTCCACCTTATAAAAGTCTATGACGCTCCGGACACTCTCACCACTCAAATTCATGTAAGTGAGCGGCTTTACCAGCACCGCCTTCTGCCCCGCCACGATGCCTTTACCGATGACCGCCTTGTGCTTTTTTTCACCTACTACAATATCGTTCTTCTCCGCGATCGCGTCGATCACGTCAAAGCCGATGTTGTGTCTCGTGTTCATATATTTTTTATCCGGATTTCCCAATCCTACGATGATATACATAGCTTCCTCACTTCTCTATTCTGTCAATTTTTCCCGTTTATATATTCTATCAGTATTTCCCTGCTCTTGCAAGAAACCCGGACATCAAAAAAAGGCAGCCGACTGTTTTATGCGCATCGGTTGCCTTTTGCTTGCTTATCTATCCATTGATCTTATAAATAATGTCAGGTTCACGCCTAAACTTCCCCTTTTCCATTTTTAGGAGTAGGCTTATACTGCTCGTCCCCAGACTCAATATAAAGCACAAAATCATTGATTTCCTTTTCGGTCCATCCGGCAGCGCGTAAACCCAGAAGCAGCCTCGCAACCTCTGTCATATTCATAGACTCACAACCTTTCAATGTATAATCAATTCATCAACAAGTTCTATTATTATAGTAATCTTTATAAGGCAGACAGTCAATCATCAATCGTGCTCTTTTCCGGAAAATGATAAGATGTTTCAAATCTACTCCTCCCGCACCACCAGTTTAAACACTGCCGTATCCGCATAGGTGAGCGGTTCCCCGTGCATAAAAAACACAATGCCGTCCACGGGAGCCGTCAGTTCCTCTATGACCTCCCCCTCGTAAGTGTCGATGATGCGCGCCAGAATCCTTCCCCGCCCCACCTCTTCCCCCACGGAGACGGCAGGTTCAAACAACCCGGCCTTTCCTGTCCTGACGGAGACCATATCCACATCTTTCACAATCTGCGAGAGATACCCGTCGTGTCCATGGTATTGCGCAATCCCCTGCTTATGCAGAAACGTCAAAATCCCCCGCTCGGCTTCCTTCGCACTTTTCCTGTCAATTCTGGTTGTGGTGTTCGTGTACATGCTGAAAGCCTGCGTTTCCCAGATCTGCCAGTTATAGTTTAAAGTGGTCGTGTCATACGGCCGCACTTTCCGCAAGACCACATAGGGCATACCGAACTGCTTCGCCAGCTCCGTGTCCTCAAGCCCTGAATCCATCATGCGCACATGGGGCATAAACTCACCGGGCATATAAAAGGATGTAAACTGTATGCCAAAGCGATAGGCGGAAATCACACGAAACACGCCGTCCGCAATGCGCTGGGTCGTCTCCCCCAGATCATATCCGGGAAACATCCGATTGATATCCGTATTGTCCACCGTCCAGAAACGCTTCTGTATATTCACGGAATAGGGATTGACGCAGGGGATCACCAAAATCTTTTTCCCTGGCGTGAGCTTCCCCTCTTCCTCCATACCTTTCAGTTTTTTTACGAGCCGTGAACAGCAGTAAAGCTGCTGCACTTCATTGCCGCGCATACTGCCCACAATGCAGACCGCTTCCTCCCCCTCCCCGAACTCGTAGCCCGTCACGCGGAAGTTGTCCCGGTACAAACCCTGTATTTCATATATCGTATTTTTTTTCATATGCATTTAACCTTCCAAACGAGTCTGACATATTTTCCTGCTGCCTTCCGTCATCCCCAAATCATCCCCTGCATTTTCCTTGCGTGTACCGCTGTAATTTAACGCTTGCTCCACCTCCGGCATCCGAACTCACAATGTTCGAAGCAGCCGCCCCACCAACGACCCCTCGTCCACAATCGGGTACTCCCGTATCGTGAATAACATGCCGTCCATCGGCGCCCTCACCTCGTCCCGCACACCGCCGGAAAGCGGGTTGATGATCCGCCCGATCAGCTCCCCTTCCTTAAGCTGTGCCCCGTGCCTGACCGCAGGCACGAAAAGGCCGCCGGTAGCCGCATTCAAATAAGCCACATCCTTCGGGTTGCGGGAAATGATTGGCTGCCTCACCGCTGCCGTCTTCCCCTCCCATATGCCAAGCTTCTTCATCAGATTGAAAATGCCGTCCACCATCTGATCCCCATACGACTTCGTAATCCGCATTCCCACACCCATCTCCACTACGAGGGTGGGTGTTCCGATGCTGTTTAAGCTGTAGGCCAGCGTCGATTCCAGCACCGTACTCGCCCCGTGCACCCAGACAAAATCCACATTGGCCTCCTTTGCCAGCGGAATAAGCTGCTCCTCATGCACGGCGTTAACTCGAATCTGCGGAATCTCCGTCAGATAAATATTGCTGGCATGAATATCCAGCACAACCTCGGAGCCTGTCAGATCTTCCATAATGCGAGCCGCCAGATACTCCGTCATGTTTCCCTCGATATCCCCCGGGAACAGCCGGTTCATATCCATCTCAAACGCCGGAATCCCGCGGGTGATGGAGTCAATTCCCAGCGGGTTCATAGCGGGATAAATATCCACGATCCCTTTCAGGTTCTCCTTTTGCTCCTTGATGCGCCGGATCAGTTCAAAACACACATACTGTCCCTCCAGCTCGTCCCCGTGGATTCCCGTCACCACGCTGATCCGCTTTTTTGAGCCGGTATCATTTTCAGGTTCTATACGGTTTTTCTGTATCTTCAATTCCTCGTCTACAGGCAGCGCCTTAGACGCGACTGTTGTAATCATGTTTCACCTCATTCCGAAGCGTTCTGCGCTGAGGAACGCGAGCAGAATTTCAGATTCTGCTCTGCGATCAAAGAAATTTGTGTCGCTTCTGCAAAAATTTCCGATTGAAAAATCAGCACATCAGTGTGATTTTTCAATCTTTCCTCTCCTCATTTACCGAAACCCTGACTGTCTGCGTCTGACTCCCGCCACCGTGCATAATCCCCCGGTTAATCAGGCAGTCTGCAGCGTCTCTCCCCACGCCGATTTTAATGTAGTCGTCCCCCACAGGGATATCGTTGGTGGGATCAATGCCATACCAAAAGCCGTCTTTCGCAATCTCAACCCATGCATGACTGGCTCCCTCACCGGAAATCATCCCCGTCACATATCTGGCCGGAATCCCCACCATATGCAGCAGAGCAATCAAAATATGCGCATAGTCCTGGCACACGCCGCGCCCCAGCTCCCAAGCTTCCGCCGCCGTGGTTCCCACATCCGTACATCCCTTTTCATAGACAAAATCCTCGTGCAGCCTGTGCATCAGAAAAAGAGCCCTTTCATAAGCGTCCGCCGGAAGCTCCCCTGCCAGCTTTTCGTGATAGGCAAAAAGTCCCTCTCCCGCCCGATTCAACCCGTGAGGATGTCGAAAAACGGCCAGCATATCCTCATCAATTTGCTCCTCCCGGCGATCCAATCCCGTGTACACGTCACCCGTAATCCGGAAGGAAAAGGTGGTGTGCGCCACGTCGTCCCATCCGTAAATCTGGGCATTTCCAAAAGAGTCCCTTCCCATACTGTAGGGCACGTCAGGCGATAACAGCACCTTTACGTTCTCCGCCCGCTGCCGCAGCGTCTCCTTCGGCAGACATTTGATTGTAAAATGACAGGAGGAAACCGTCTCCGAATAATCAATCTGCATGTAATAGTCTAACGTCAGTTTTTTCACAGAACCGCCTCCACTTCCCTCACAATTCTGTAATAGTTCAGTTCCGGCTCTCCCACAAGCATTTTGAGAGATTCCAGCCTCTTGGGATCATACTCCAAACCACACCGTTCCACCCGGGGGATCATGCGGTGCACCTCTCTCTCCAGCGCCTCCCGCTTCATGCCGAGTCTTGCGTAAAGGTCAATACGCTCGATCCGTTTTCCGGCTTTGATGATATTTCTGATCTGCTCTGCGTCGATCTGATCGTCCGCCGTCCCCCAAAACGCCATCAGATCATCCAGCGCGTGCTGCAGTTCTATGAGCGGCGCCCTGCTCTCTCCCGCCTTATTCATCTCATAAAGAGCAAGCTGTATATAAGACAGCGTCTCCGAACCGATGCTCTCCCGCAGGACAATCGCGTTGTCATAAGCCCTGTTTAAATTACTGACAATGGAATCCGGATTGTCCCCGTCAAAAGGATACTTTTTTAAAAACGTATTTTTGTCGCCGTAAATATCCGGAATATCCACCATTTCGCAAAATTCCCGGTAGCTGTCCGTGATCTCGTCAATCATGGTGTCAAAGCTCCTGTAAAAAATGCGCAGCGTCGTGTAAACCCTCTCCGTATATCTTCCCAGCCAATATAATCTGTCCGCCTGTTCTACTGAGATAATACCCATGTGTCCTTAAAACCTCCTCCCTGCGATGAATTGACAATAAACGAGTCCGGGTTTCTGGAAAATCTTGTAAGGCCGCTCTTCCACACAAGCGGTTCCTCCGCCATCAGCACAAAGGCCCGCAGATCCGCCTTTCTCGGAACTACAAAACAGTCGTCCATAATATCCAGATCCTGAAAGTCAATCACTTCCTGCGCGATGAACCGCCTGGGTTCCCGCTTAAGCAGCGCAATAAAATCCTCTTTCTGCTCCTTTGACATGCTACTGCCAAAAACCACGCCGTAGCCCCCGGCCTCCGCCACGTCCTTTAACACCAGCCTGTCAAAGTTCTCCAGCACATACCGCATATCCTCCTCGTAAAAGGGAAGATAAGTCGGCGCGTTTGAAAGAACCGGTTCCTCGTCCAGATAATAGCGGATCATCTTCGGTACAAAGTAATAGATGCCCTTGTCGTCCGCCACACCGTTGCCCGGCGCGTTAAGAAGCGCCACATTTCCCTTTCGGAACACATCGTAAATATGAGGAATGCCGATCAGCGAATCCGGCCTGAAATTCATGGGATCGAGGTAATCGTCCGATATCCGCCGGTACACCGCGCCCACAGGCTCAAGGCTCCCGTCCACCGACACATAATAAAGCCTGTCATTCTTTACCCGCAGCTCCGCCCCGTTCACCAGATGCGCCCCTGTCTTCTCCGCCAGATAGGAGTGCTCAAAGTAGGCCGCATTGTACCGCCCCGGCGTAAGTATCACCGTATGTCCGCCGGTATTCACATAGTCCATTGTGTGGCGCAGCAGCCCGGCGTAATTCCTGTTGTCCTCCAGATGATTGTCGTGAAAGGTGTCGGGCGAGCTTCTCCTGCAAAGCTCCCTGGCAATCATCGGATAAGACGCCCCGGAAGGCACCCGCAGATTGTCCTCCAGAATGTACCATTTCCCATCCTTTCCCTTGACCAGATCAATTCCGGAAATATGTGCATAAATGCCCCTCGGTGGCATCGCATTCTCACACTCCGCCATATAGCCGCTCGAGGCAAAAATGAAATCTTCCGGCACAATCCCATCTTTCACAATCTGTTTTTTGCTGTAAATATCTTTGATAAAGAGATTGAGCGCCATGACGCGCTGCTTTAGGCCCCGCTCCAAAAATAGAAATTCCTCGTGCGCAATAATGCGCGGAATGGCGTCAAACGGAAAAAGCTGTTCTTTAAATTCGTTATTTTTATAAATGCCGAACTTCACGCCGTAGCGCGCGAGCAGCTCATTGACGGTGTCCGTGTGCTTTAAAAGATCTAACTGCCGCATTCTGTCCTCCATGCTTACCTTCTTTCTTCCTTACTCTTCAAACATATTCCGCGCAAGACCTGCCAGAATCTGCGCCGTTCTCTCTATCCCAAAGCGGCTTGAATCAACCATCATATCTCGATTGGAAAAAACATCCGTATACTCCGGGCAGTATCTTCTGTGATACAATTCTCTTGAACGATCCACCTCCCGAATCATTTTTCTTGCCACCTTTTCTTCCATTTTCAATATCTCTGTACAATTTTTCAAGCGCCTCTCGAAAGGCGCATAGATATATACGTTCAGCCGATTTTCAACGTCCGCCAGAATGGACTCCGCGCACCGTCCCACGATGATACAGGATTCCTTCTTCGCCAGATCCTCTATGATATTTCTCTGGATGCTGAAAATCTCGTCCTGCATGTTCGAGACGCCCATTCCCAGCGGATACTGTCTTTTAAAATATTTGGAATTGGCGTTTTCCTCCGTCGCGCTGACCGTGGATACGGGAAGCCCCATCCGTTTTGCTGTCTCCTCCACAATGTCTCTGTCATAAAAGTCGATATTCAGCTCTTCCGCCATCTGTTTTGCAATTGTCCGCCCCATACTGCCAAACTGCCTTGAAATCGTGATCACATACTGTTTCATTCTATCTCTCCTCGTCGTTTCCGCACTTCCCGCCTGCCCTTTTTTCAAAAACGGCACTCTAACCTCCATGCCACAGCTTCGCTGTGACGCAAATCAATGCGGAGAATGCCGCTTTTCAGGCATTCTCTTATGCGGAACTTAGTACTTCCAAGTCAGCTTGCTGACTTTGGTCTCCGTCCTATGGCGAGACATCTTTAGAAGCACTTTTCGCATTTCTCACACTACTCCAACCGGCACCGCCCGCCTCCGCTTCCTCTGCATATTTCTGACCATAAAGGAAATCGTGAAATTAATTGCAAAGTAAATCAGACACGCAAACCCGAAAAGCACAAACACATCCGACACATTGACCGTCCCCATTCCATTGTATTTCTGCGCCGAGCTTAATATCTTCTTCACTCGCGCCATCAGCTCAATCGTCGCCACATTCGCCAGATAGGACGAATCCTTGATCGTGGTAATCACCTGACTCAAAAGGGTAGGCACAATATTCCTGTAGGCCTGCGGCAGTACGATATAAACCATGATCTGTAACGTTCCGAAGCCCTGAGAGTGCCCCGCCTCAAACTGTCCCTCCGCCACGGAGTTTAAGCCTCCTCTGACGATCTCGGCAATCACCGAAGAAGTGAACAGGATAAGCGCCACCGCCGTCTTGAACAGTAATTTCACCTCCGCCGAGGAGAGTCCCCACATTTTCCGCCCCAGAAATTCCGGACAGGGGCAGAATACCAGGCAGACAAAAATCCACAAAAGCAGCGGTGTATTTCGGAATATCTCTATGTAAGCCACCGCCAGCCATTTAAAAATCCGCGTTTTTTTACTGTTACAATAATTCCTCAAAAGCGCCAGCACCGAACCGAAAACCAGACCGATTACCACAGCCATCAGGGAAATGATAACCGTAAACGCCACGCCCTTTAACAG
>ERZ778512.1980-NODE-1980-length-12033-cov-4.479212_pt1 | contig 12033 bp, 4 predicted proteins | sample MGYA00510346_ERZ778512 | MGnify/ENA primary metagenome ERZ778512 (study PRJEB29527, sample SAMN07138962) | mouse gut metagenome | material: feces | host: mouse | place: China:Nanjing | collected 2016-01-25 ...
TTACGCCTGGTGTTATAAGAAAGTCAAGACTATGACTATCTTAGTGGGTGAAAAGAGGTCTTAGGGAAGTTTCCTGACCTTGTTATTAATGTTAAACGGGTTTGATGCCCCAATAAAGTATACCCCATGAAAATAGTCTGCGGTCTTGACATCCACGAAGATAGCGTGTTTTGCTGTATCTTGGATGCGGAAGGATGAAATAGGAATAGAATATACGCCCAAAGATACTTTTACAGTTTTTTCGAATGTTGTAGATGAAAAAATTTGCGAATTGCAAGTGGACTTCGTTTTTCCTGTATCACAACGCAGAATTCCGATCAAGATAATAAATCACACGGATGATGCTATTGAGATGCGAAGAAATGATTATAAATTGGAGTTTTATAATGTGAGTTCTCAAACATAGTTAAGCGACTTTAGGATGCTTTTTAAAAAGTTTGAAAAAAATATGTTTTTTGACTACCCAGGACATATTTTTAGTTGTCATCTTAGGCAGAAGAGGGTGATTGCAGGCGGTAGTTGAATGTGAAAAGCAGATATTGGAATATAATATGGATTGATAATACAAAGATTGTTTAACCTTAAAAACATGAAGTAAAATGAATCAGGAAAATGAAACCGGTTGAGAAGCTGTCACAAAAAAGAAGATGGAGTAAAAAATCCGAAAGATGTGTGAGATCTTCCGGATAGATGAAACAATTCTTCTTAAAGCATTACAAGTGCAAAAGCCGTTTCATAAAGAAAGACGTAAAGATAACAAAGTCATTCCTTTAAAACGGTATTTATTCAAAATTTAATGATTAATTTAATTTATTTATGTATAACAGGAAAAAGACTTTTTTTACTGCTGCGGCATTGTTTTGTTTAAATGCCAGCCTGTTTGCCCAGTCTGTCAACTTGCAGTTGGACCAAGTGTCGGTGAAGCAGGCTATGAATGAACTCAAAAAAGAAAGTGGATATTCTTTTGTTTATGTGTCGGGCGATGTGGATACCCAGAAACAGGTGACTGTAAAGGCAACCCAGCTGGACGAACTCATTAAGCAGATTTTACAGGGACAGGAAGTCACTTATGAAATAAAGGGAAAGAATATTATCGTTAAAAAGATCGTTTCTTCTGCTCCTCAACAGGATAAAAAGACTCGTAAGATATCCGGTGTGGTGAAAGATGCCCAAGGAGAACCCGTTATTGGTGCCAATGTGGTGGTGAAAGGTGATGAATTGAATGGAGTCATCACTGATTTCGACGGTAACTTTACGCTCGATGTTCCGGAGGATGGAAGTTTTGAGGTGTCCTACATTGGCTATTTGTCGCAAGTATTGCCCGTCAAAGGGAAATCGACTTTCATGGTCAGCCTGAAAGAGGACACTAAAACGCTGGACGAAGTAGTGGTAATCGGTTATACTACACAGAAGAAAGGCTTGTTGTCGGGTTCGGTGGAACACATGAAGATGGACGACCAGATGAAGACCATGCCTACCACTGCTGCGGGTAACTTGTTGGTAGGTAAGTTGGCGGGTGTGGATGTCAGCACGCCGGGAGCCATTCCGGGAAGCGATCCCGATATTACTATCCGTACCGTGTCGGCTTGGAAACGAGATAACAAGAAGCAGCAGCCGGTGACGTATGTCATCGACGGAGTGGTGCGCGGAGCCGGAGATTTCAACAACTTGAGCCCGAACGAAATTGACGACATCACGGTGCTGAAAGACGCTGCGTCGGCTGCCATCTATGGTTCTCGCTCGGCGGGTGGTGTTATCTTGGTGACCACGAAAAAAGGAAAAACCGGAAAACCGACAGTCAATTATTCGTATTCCTACAGTGTGGATACCCGTACCAAAAACTCGGATCTGACCAGTGCCATAGAGACAGGTGAACTGTATAACCGTATCAATGGGGAGGCCGATCCCGCAGGCTGGGCATGGTCACAGGAAGAGCTGGATTACTTTAAGAATGTCAATGGAGGTTGGGGGTACGACCAGTTGGACATGGTGTACCGGAATCCTGCCACCCAGACACACAATGTCAGTGTAAACGGGGGTAATGAAAAAATCCGTTACTTTGCCGGCGGCTCGTATGTGCAGCAGAAAGGATTCCTGGAGCCGCTGAGCTATGACAAATACAATCTCCGTTTGAATGTGACAGCGGATGTGTCGGACAATTTCCAGGTGCAGACGGGGCTTGCCTTGTACAACAACAAGAAAGGAAATGTGGCCGATAACGAAAACCCGTGGGACACGTATAAGAAATTGCGTGTGTGGCAGCCCGACCAGGCTGTGTTTACAGATAGCGGCCAATACATTGACTATGGATGGATTGGTAACGTAGGCGCCCGTGTGAAAGGCGGAAGCGGATACAATAAGAATGAGTACCTGAAGCCGCAACTCACGGTCAGCGGAACCTACAAGGCACCGTTCCTGAAAGGATTGAGTGCCAAGATGTCGTACAGTAAGAGTTGGACCAACGAAATTACCAAGAAATTTTATACCAACTATGACATGATGATCATGAAAAGAAGCGGGCCTAACAACCGCATCATGTCTACCAAAGATTCGGACATCGTGGGTGTGAAGAGATCGAGTTGGATTACCAAAGACTATATTGAGCGTAAATCGGCATGGAGCGACGACCAGCAGTTGAACTTCCAGTTGAGTTACGACAATGTGTTCAATGACGTGCATCGTGTTTCGGGTACCTTGGTAACCGAGTGGTATGAAGGAGGCGGTGCCTCTATCTGGGGCGGGCGCGAAGGCTTCCCGGTGTATACCACTGACCAGTTCTGGGCAGCCAGCGGTACCCGTGCCGACAGTTGGGCGGATGGTGATACCGATTGGAAAGACGGGCGTATGTCTTACATCGGACAGTTCAACTATTCGTATGCCGACAAGTACCTGTTTACTTTCTCTTTCCGTGAGGACGGCTCCATGAAGTTCGCTCCCGACAAGCGTTGGGGGTTCTTCCCCGCTGCATCGGCAGGATGGGTGGTTTCTGAAGAAAACTGGTTTGACAAGAAGCATGTGCAACGCTTGAAACTGCGTGCGTCGGCCGGTCTTACCGGTGACGACTCCGTGGGTGGATGGCAGTGGCAGGAATCTTATATAAGCGATGGTAAAAATGCGTATTTCGGAAAAAATCCTTCACGCCGGGTAGGGCTGACCTACGGATCGGTAGTCAATGAAAACATGACTTGGGAAAAGTCGTTGAGTTTCGACTTGGGTGTGGATATGGATTTCCTGGATCACTGGAACCTCTCTTTGGACTATTGGTATCGTAACACCTACGACATTTTGGACAACCGTGTACTTTCCTTGCCTTCTACTTTCAGTTTGTCCATGCCTGCCGAAAACTATGGCAAGGTGCGTGCGCAAGGTATCGACTTCAAGCTGGGCTATAGCGGGCAGAGCAAGGACTTTACTTATTTTGCCAATCTGACCGCTTCTTACGGATGGAATGAAGTGATTACGAAGGACTATGCCGAGAATGCCAAGTGGTATGACATTCCGGTAGGCAGGTCGCTCAGTTATATCACCGGATACAAGTTCGATCGCATCATCGGCACGCAAGAAGAGCTGGACGCTTTCATTGAAGCACACCCCGGTTATCTTCACAAAGGAAAGTCGCCCGAGCTGGGTATGATGGTGTTCAAGGATCTGTCCGGTCCCGACGGCACTCCCGACGGAATTATCGATTCATGGGATAAAACCATTTTGAAGAACAAGAACAACCCTCTTATTTACGGTCTGAACTTAGGCGGTTCGTGGAAAGGCCTGAGCTTGGACATGATGTTCTCGGGACGGCTGGGCTCATACAAATGGATGAAAGATTTGGTGCAAGGTGTGGAATGGAACCGTATGTGGAAAGAATGGTACACCGACAGTTGGTCTCCCGAAAACCCGCACGCTTCGTTGCCGATGCGCAAGAACCACGACCAGACCAAAACGTATGACGAAGATACTGATTACTGGTTGAAGAAAAATAATTTCATGCGTATGAAATACCTGACAGTGAGCTATGAATTGCCAAAAAACCAGTTCTATAGCAGTGTGTTTGATAAGGTGCGTGTGTTCTTTACCGGAACCAACCTGTTTGTATGGAGCAACTTTAACAAGAACTATTACGATCCCGAAATAGGCGATGGCAATTCGTTCCCCGTTTCCCGTTCATTCAGTTTCGGTATTGATGTAAGTTTCTAAATTAATTAAACTCGTATTTATGAAGAAGAAAAATATATTATTGGCGGGTCTGCTGCTACTTGGCATGGCGGGTTGCAGTTTGGATTATGAAAATACGGGAGCTATTTCTCCCGATGATGTGTGGAAGAAGAAAGACATGATCGATGGTTTCCTGAACGATATTTACGGTCGTATGAATCCCGAATGGCCTAGAAATGCCAACAATACGGACGAAGGTATGAACCTTCCCGGCCAGATGTCCGATTTTGCTCGCGGTATTTATACGGTGGAAGGACAGGGACAGAAGTTAGGCTATGGCAACATCGACCGCATCAACTTTTTCATTGAAAAGCTGGACAATGAAGTGACAGTGCTCAGTGAAACGGAGAAGGAACAGATGAAAGGACAGGCTCTTTTCTGGCGGGCATGGGATTATTTCGGCAAGGTGAACACTGTGGGAGGCGTTCCGTTGATTTTGAAATTCCAGGATGTGATGGATGTTCCTTCCTTGTTTGTATCGCGCAACCTCACATCCGAGTGTATAAACCAGATTGTAGCGGACTTGGACGAAGCAATCAGTTACTTGCCCGATACTTGGGGAGACAATGACTACGGGCGCATTGACAAAGGAACAGCCATGGCGTTCAAGGGACGGGTACTGATGTTCTATGCCAGCCCGATGTACAATCCGGACAATGATCGTGCCCGTTGGGAGACTGCCTATCAGGCGAACAAGGATGCGGTGGACTTCCTGAAAGCACAGGGTAAAGGATTGTACCAGGGCAAGTTCGAGGACATCTGGTACGATGAACAGAATTGTGAGGTGGTGATGGTGAACCAGTTCTATTATCCCGATCATGCGCTTGACCAAAAGAACATCCGTCCTCAACCTTTATCAAAAGACGCGGCGGATGACAACCAGGCCATTCTGTCGTTGTTGCTGGCTTTCCCGAAAGCGGATGGAAGCAAGCTGGAATTGGATGTGGACCGTTTGTCCGATCTGGTTTATAACGAACAGTTTATGACGGAATTCTATACCAACCGTGACCCTCGTTTCCATGCTACTATTTTCTGTCCGGGCACAGTCTATCCTACCAAAGACGACAAACTGAGCGGTGGAAAGAAATATTGGAATACTTGGAAAATGGTAAAAGCCGATGATGGTTTCATGTACGCTTCCATGATCGATGATGAATTGAATACGAATATTGGTGGAGGAAAGTCAGGCTTTTTCCAAAAGAAAGGAGTCGATCCCAACTTGACTATAGCTACTGTTTACCAGGCCGAAACAGACTGGATTGAAATCCGTTTTGCCGAGGTGCTGATGAATTACGGTGAATGTGCCAACGAAATAGGTAAGACGGATGAAGCGTTGAACGTGTTGTACCAGATTCGTGAGCGTGCCGGTATTCCTGCCGGAACTTCCCACTACGGTATCACTGCCACTTCGCAATCGGATGTCCGTGAGGCCTATGTTGACGAACGTTTCATTGAATTTGCGTATGAAGGTAAACGCTGGAACGACTTGCGCCGCTGGAAACGTTTCGATATCCTGAACCGGATGAAGTATCGTTCTATCCTATATCCGGTGATCAAGAACAATGCCGATGTGGCAACTTTCGACTGGACCAGTGATATGACTGATGCCAAAGTGCGGAAACTGTTCCGTTTCGATTACATCGAGAACATAGACAATATGGACGATCATTTCTTTAATCTGGATGAGAAGTATATGTTCTATCCTATCCATAAGGAGGTAATGGACCGCAATTCTAAAATAGAACAGAATGTAGCGTGGGGAGGAACATTTGATCCGTTGAAGTAAGAATGTTTTTCGAATAGACAAGAAAGACATACGGGGTTGATTTGTATGACAGAACCGTATGTCTTTTTTTATATCTGGTTGATAACATGATTTTAAATAAGTAAAGATGTATATGAAGAAAAAAGTAGTTCAGTTGATGGCTGTCTGCTCCTTGCTATGTGCCTGTAGTTCAAACAGCCCTCACTCTTTTGAAACGGATTATTTCGGTATCGATGTGGACGGGCGCGGCTACATTGTCGGCATGTGGAACTTGACCCGCGACAGTCGTAATTTCAGTCCGGCCGACCAGCCTTCGCCCTTGTTGTCCTTGTACGATGAGGAGATAAAGCGTTATTATTATCCTCAGAAGGCGAGTTATAACAAAACCAACAAACGATATCGGTTGGAATACGAAAACGGGTCGGTGGCAACCGTGCAGCTGGAGGAGAAAGATAAATATTTTAAACTGAGGCTGGAAAGCCTCGAACCGCGCAACGGCATTGATGGTGTGCAGTGGGGAAACTATTATACTAACATCAATAATATTCTAGGCGAGATTATCGGAGTGGCCCGTGACACTTCGGCGGCTGTGGGATATGCTATCGGTGCTTTGGCATTGGATGATAACACCCTGGGAGGTGAGTCCCGTTACACTTCAGAAACAGGCCCTTCGGGATATATTGCTCATTCACCCGACCCGGTCCGTTATCCATTGCCGCTTACGCTGCACGAGGGGCAACAGTTCACCATGGGCGGTGATGGCATTAATGATGTGGCTTTCTATAATCGCAAGGAACCATATTTCCGCATTTTATATGGGCTGGCGGCTTTTGTCGATTGTAACGGGCGGATCAATATTCGTTATCATTCGCGCGACCGCCGGAAGGGAAAGATGATTTATTCGCCGGAGGGTAATCCCATTTTCCAGAACAATGAGCCGAACCACATGATGCGCCAGGATGTGTCTGGAGTGGATTTCATCGGTTCGTCCATTGCTTTGTGGGGAAGTCCGGATAGCCTTGCTTTGACGGATGTGATTCAGCGCATCGTGCTGGACGAAGGACTTCCTTATCCTACTTTCCAAGGTAAATGGGTGAAAGATCCCACGAACTTCATGCCGGATCTTTGCACCTACGGGGGACTGATGGACAGTGTGGCTTCCTACGCTAAACAGATGGGGCTGAAAGTGATTCATACCTATGACCAGCCTTTCCTGCAACCTGACAGGGGGAACGGGGGACTGATTGACGGGCCGGAGCATGAAAAGAAACGCTATCACTTTACGGATAAGGACTTGTCTACTCGCGAGTATGCCGATTTGCTGGCAAAAGACGGGTTGATTCTGGGACGTACGTCCATCTCCAATTCCATGGCACCCGGTACCAAGGATTGCAGTCCGGTTCCTTCGGACAGCATCTGCATCCTTCACCGCCGTTTCCTGGCGGAGGACCTGAATGAGGCCGATACGTTGGTTTATATTGACGATCCTACGCATTTGGAAGAAATTGCTTGTTGGGAAGGACATAGTAAAGAATTGAACATGGTCAAGATAGGCAAGGAGCTGATCCATTATCTCGGAGTGACAAAGGAAAAGCCGTATCGGCTGATGAATGTGACGCGCGGCTATTGGAACACCCGGCCTGCTGTGCATGCCAAAGGCGATGCTGTGGACAAACTCCAGCCTGCAGTGGGTGGTGCTTATGCCGGGTTGATTCCTAACTTGGAGTTACAGGACGAGCTGGCACGTCATTATGCCGACATCTGCAAGAACAGCGGATTGGGAATGTTTGATTATGACGGACAGGAATTCTTTTTCCATACCGGATTCGGTGCTTATTCCGTGAAACGTTTCTTCCGCAATATGTTTGCCTGGGCAAAGGAACATGGCCTGCCGGATATCCGTTTTACGGGAGCTACGTTATCGGAAGGTTCTTGGCATTACCAAAGCACCTGGAATGTGGGAGGTGGATTGAACATTTATGATGTGAAGAAACGGGTGTGGGGCAGTACCACCAGCCAGGGGAAAGACCTGCGAGATGTGACTTATGCCAACTTTTTTCCTTCTTCGTTCGGTGCTAATTTTCCGATCACGGCAGAATCTACGGTGGAAGATTATGAGCATATCGAGGCGACGGCTGTGGGATATGGCTGTACTTACGCATTCAGGATTGGCCAGAAAGATGTAGAGAGTTGTCCTCAGAAGTATGGCATATTCCATGTGATCCGCACTTGGGAGGAGGCACGGCGTGCCAATGCGTTCCCTACCCATATACGCAAGTTGTTGCAGAATCCATCCTTAAGCTGGCGACTGGAAAAGAAAACCGGAGCCAAGGGCTGGACTCTTTATCGTATGGAAGAAAAAAAGAAGGTTGAATCATTCGATTTACTACCTCAAGATTGAAAAATCTTGTAATACCGACATAGTATGTGTTTTTTAATTGATAGAATAATGAAGAATATTATAATCTTAGTCCTCTGTGGCTTGATTAGTGGGAGTGCACATGCAAAAGTTAACCCCATTGTACATTATAATTTCGGGAAAGCAGGGAATGTCACTTATGCTGTGGCTCCCGAAGAAGTAACTCCAATAAAAGGAACAGGAGGTTTATCATCTGTAGGACGTCCATTGTTCTACGCTGATGCTCCCAGCGACAAAGCAGCCAAAGGGCAAGGTTCCATTTTGTTTGGCGGAAAAGAGGACGGTTATATTGCCTCGTCATCATTGGGTTCCGCTACCGGGAATCAAGTGTTGGAAGTATGGGTAAAAGCACGCGGTACAAAAGGTGACCGGCAAGTAGTGGTAGCTAACGGCAATGACAAGGCCGGATATACGATTGCACAACAGGGGCAAAATTGGATATTGGTTTCCGGAGGATCGGGAGTTGTTAAAATAGGGGAGGTAGTGAAAGGACAATGGACTCATTTGGCCGCCATTGTTGATAATGGACAAGGTTCTGTATGGATGAATGGTAAGAAAATAGAAACATTCCGCCCAACAAAAGAACTGGCCAACCATTTTTCTATAGCTGTATCCGATGAAGAAAAAGATTTTTTTCATGGAGAAATATATGAGATCCGATATAGTACCTTTACTAAAGGAGAGTTCAAGCCGGAGGCTGATTTCCTTTTGAACTATAAAGCCTTAAAACAGAAAGACGAGAACCGCAAAGCAGAACGGAAAGCTTTGGTTAATCAATTGCAGACTCCGGGGCTGGGAAAGGAAATTGTCACTGATTTATCGGAAGAATTACAATCCAAGGATTGGTTGATTCAAGTAGTGGAAGAACCTTGCCGTTTATTGGTGAAGAAATCGGAAAACGGAATGAGTTCCATGTTCCAACTAAATAATGGACTGGTTTCAAGAACTTTTTATGTAGCGGACAATATGGCATGTGTCGGTTATAAAAACTTGTCGAATGGCGCCGAATACCTACGGGCTGTAAAACCCGAAGCGCGTGTTTGCCTGGATAGTGTCTGGTATGAAGTAGGTGGTTTGAAAGAACAACCTGAGATGTCTTATCTTCTGAATAGCTGGTATCCTCAATTGGAAGCCTCTCAACAAGCTTTTACTCTGCAAAAGGTGGAGACAGGGCTACCCTTGAAGCGTTACCCGTGGACACCTAAATACAATTCCATTACTACCGATTGGCCTGCAAAAGGATTGCGCGTCGAAATGACTTTCGTTCCTACAGCCGGAATGTCTGATGTGAAAGATGTGGAAGTACGGGTCAATTATGAACTGTACCAAGGAATGCCTGTTATGGCAAAATGGATAGAAGTGGTGAATAAAGGAGAAAAACAGATGTTGCTTAATGACATGGAATGTGAAGTGCTGGCTGTCAACCAAGATCAAGTAGAACGGATGCATGTAGAAAGCGATTTCTCATTTGCACTGGTCAATGCCGATATGCAGGGCAGTGCGTTGATGCACTACAACGGCACGCCTAAGGCATATCACGTAGGAGGATCTACTACCAAATGGACAGTTGACAAGGAGTACAATACCTGGGCAAGTCATAACCAGGCAGAGGACAAATTCCTGAATTTCCCACATCATTGTTTATTGTTGAGCAAATTGCCTATGGGACCTTATACCAAGGTAAGTAAAGAACAACCGTTTAAATCGTTTGTCACTTTCGAATTATTGCAAGATAATGATGATCGTGAGCGAAAAGCCTTAGGCCATCGTCGTCTATATAAGAAATTGGCCCCTCAGGTGACCGAGTCTTTGATTAGCGGCGGCATCACTTCGCATGACGAGAACAAACTGAAAACATTCATAGACCAGATGGCGGAACTGGGCATGGAACGTTTGGACATCATGGCATGGCCGGGTATCAGCCATGACAATCTGGATTCCGCCTATGTGCAGCACTGGCGTAAAATAGCTGCTTATGCCAAGGAACGCGGCATTATCATGGGAGGATATGAACTGCAAATTGCTTCCCGCGGACGTGGAAAAGAGGTGGACTGTATTCATCCTGAGACCGGAAAACGGGGAAGTCTTTTTGGACAAAGTGTTTGTATTGCCAGCGAATGGAAAGATTCTTATTATAATAATATGTGGGAGTTCTATGACCGGACAGGATTGAAAAGTTACAATATGGACGGTCCTTATCATGGCGATCCTTGTGCATCGACCGAACATCCCTATCACGCGGGACTTAAGGATTCTCAATGGCAACAATGGAAGACACAGGTAGAAGTATTGCATGAATTGCAACGTCGCAATATCTTTATTCCTATTCCCGACTGGTATTTCCTCAACGGGCAGTGTGCGACAGGTATGGGCTATAGAGAGGCAAGTGCCAACCTCACCCCACAGCAACAACTCCTGTTAGGACGGCAATATATTTATGACGGAACTTGGCACAAGATTCCTACTATGGGCTGGATGACATTGCAATTAGTAGGTTTCTACACAAATGATCCTCGGGTAGGATTAGAACCGTTGTGTGAAAATATAGACCGCTATGAACAACAATTGATACAATTCCTGGCTAGTGGTTGTATGTTAACGATCCGTGGAAACCGCTTATATGATACACCGGCAACAAAGGCGATGGTATTGAAATGGATTAATTGGTTCAAGAAATACCGTGATATCCTGACTTCTGATATTATTCATGTCAGCCGTCCTACAGGTCGTGACTTAGACTGCATGATGCACGCTAATCCTTTTATTGATCATAAAGGTATGATTGTTGTATTCAATCCGACAGAGAGTGATATAACCAAGGAAATGAAATTACCATTATATTATACCGGATTGAACGGTAAGGCTTCGGTGGTCACTGAGGACGGAATTAAAAAAACATATCAACTGAACAGCAAGGAAGAACTGGTTTTGCCCGTAACTGTAAAAGCAGGAGGAACGGTTTGGTTCCTGATAGAGGAATAACGGGACGTAATCCTTAAAATATTCAAAAAGACAGTATAACAACTCTTTTAAAATAAAAAGTATGAAACTAAAAAATATTGTAGCAATTCTATTATTATTGTGTAACACGCTACCCACGTTCTCCCAGCAAGTATGGACACCCGACAATGGTGATGGAACATTTACCAACCCCATCATGTGGGGAGACTGGCCCGATCCGGATGTAATCCGTGTGGGCGATGATTTCTATTTCGTCTCTACCAGCATGCATTATGTGCCGGGCTGCCCCATAGCCACCTCCAAAGATTTGGTTAATTGGAAGATGGCCGGATATGCGGTAGAGCGTTACGATGAAGATCCACGTTTTGATTTGAAAGGAGGCAGTCTTTATCTGAATGGTTCGTGGGCTGCATCTATACGGCATCATAATGGCAAATTTTATGTAGCATTCTGCACTCCCAATGGCTGGGGTATTGAAAATGGTCATTTTTCCATTTGCGAAGCTGAAAAACCCGAAGGACCTTGGAAACGGACTATTTTCCCAGAATTTTTATATGATCCGGGACTATTCTTTGATGATGACGGAAAAGTATATGTAGCTCACGGACAACACGTTTTGTATATCACGGAATTAAACTCTGACGTCCGCTCAGTAAAGGGAAAACCTGTCGAAATATGG
>ERZ778512.1993-NODE-1993-length-11945-cov-4.289571_pt1 | contig 11945 bp, 8 predicted proteins | sample MGYA00510346_ERZ778512 | MGnify/ENA primary metagenome ERZ778512 (study PRJEB29527, sample SAMN07138962) | mouse gut metagenome | material: feces | host: mouse | place: China:Nanjing | collected 2016-01-25 ...
AGAAACTTGAAAATACAACATATTTAAATTATATAAAAAAATATTTTTGGCATGCTAAATGCTTATTAGGGGTATGCCAAGAGGCACAAAATTATTACATGGAGGGGAAAAGACCATGAGTGATTTATTAGATTATGAAATTAACAAAGAATTAGGCGAATGTTACCTTTTTATGGGTGAATATGAAAAGGCGACAGAGTATTATGAAAAAGCTGCGGAAAGCGGCAGCGAATTTGCCGCACCTCAAATGGGCTTGGCAACCATTGCCGTGCAAGTCGGCGATTATGACAAAGCGACCGTGCATTATCAAAAAGCGCTTGAACTTGAAAAATCGGACAATGCGTATACGGGCTTGGGACTTGTTGCTATGACCAAAGAATTGCATGCTGAAGCTTTTGAATATTTCAAAAACGCTCTTGAAATCAAAGCGACAAACACCGTCGCTCTTGGCTGCTTGGTTCAAGAGGCCTATGCTTTGGACAAAGTCGACGAAGCTGTTTTATTTGTAGAAAAATTTTATGAGGAAACCAAAGATCCTCAAATCAGAATTACGTTAGCAGGCTGCCTTATTTATTTGGGCAGAAAAGACGAAGCGAAACTTCACCTTGAAGAAGCTTTGAAAGAATTGCCTGATAACGAAGACGCAAAAGACCTGTATTCTTTTATTGCGGCATAAACAAATCCCCTCCTGTCTTTCGGATCTGTTGTTGGCGCTCAGAACTGAAAGATATCACCCCGTCTGAATGCGAGGCGGGGTGAATCCAACGGGGTGATTATATGAGTAAAACAAAGGATGGTTTTATCATATTGGTCGCATTTCGTCCACATGGTTTATCCATTGTGTACAGTATTCTTATTAATGAAGTGTAAAGATGTGTTTGGAATACATGAATATTCATGTTATTACCCCAAATATGTGCCTATGTGTGGTGCCCCCCGCTTTTTTTCGGGGGGCACCATTATTTTAAGCGTACCGTATTGCTGAAGGCATGTGTTTCAAAAAGGAATATCCATGTGCCCGCTTTTTAATTTTTTCTTTACACTTTTAAAAAGCTGGTTTAGCATGAAACATGCTTAAATGGAAAAAGAATATAAAGAGATATTGTTTTGCCGGCTTTTTACTTTTGTTTTTTGCCTTGGCTTTGCAGGTGGACCGTGCGGCGGCTGAGACCGATTCCGGTATTGCGGAAATGGAAATGGATTTTCAAGCCGAGGCGAAATCGGAAACAGCGGAAGAAATCCTTCCCCATGGGGAAGATTTTGATCTTGAAGCCCGCTCCGGCTTACGGACTTTTTTTGCTACGCTCGGCGGAACCATTCAGGAAAATTATACGATGATCATGGATAGTTTCCATGAAAAATACGCTGAATTCGTGCAGTTTTTATTTGATGAATATATTTTCGCCCTTATTCCCCAAGTTCCTCAAAAAGAATATAAGATCGATGTTGTCGGCGAAAATCTGCTGTTGCTGAAATCAAGCATCGGCAGCGGCGACAGTTTGGGTTCCCTGCTCAATGGCTGGATTTCGTTTTCCACGATTTTAAATCTTGTCGAGGAATCGAAAAGCGTTTATTCCCTGACTGCGCTCAAAGCGGGCAGACCCTGTTCCTTTTTGATTGACCTTGACGACAACAGCCTGCAAAAGTTTGAATATGAATTTGACGACACGCACAAGGTTATCATTCAGAAAACGGAGGACGGGCATAAGGTTGCCTTTGAAGAAATCATTTATGATTACGAACTTAAGTTCATAGAAGGTACGGTAACCTCTAATTTTTATAATGCTGTCATCGACCTTGGCGAGAATGCCGTTTTTGCCATCAGGCTTGCCGATGTTTTCACGTTCGATATCGACTTCGCAAGGGAAATTAAAGAAGGTGACAAATTTTACGCTCTTGTGGAAAAGAAATCCCGTGACGGAAATTTTAACGGATACGGCAGAATAATCGCCGCACGTTTCATTAATGACGGTACAAGCTACGAGGGCTTTTTATTTTACGATTCGGAAGAAGAAGGCAAGTTGAGCTATTTCGATAGAAACGGAAAAGCCTTGCAAAAAGCCTTCTTAAGAACCCCCGTGCATTTTACGCGTATCAGTTCCCGTTTCACTTCCGCAAGAAAACACCCTATTTTAGGCATAACCCGCGCCCATCCCGCTATTGATTACGCGGCGCCCAAGGGCACGCCGGTCATGGCTGTCGGGGACGGAACAGTCACCCGTGCCGCTTATACGGGCGGATACGGGCATTTGATTATTTTAAAACACAGGGGCGGTTTGGAAACCCAATACGCTCATTTGTCCGGCTACGCGAAGGGCGTGAGGAGCGGAGCGAAAGTCAGCCAGGGGCAGGTGATCGGTTATGTCGGTTCGACCGGGTTGTCAACAGGTCCGCACCTTGATTTCAGAATAAAAAAAGGCGGAAAATTCGTAAATCCCGATCATATTATCATTCCGAGCAAAGCACCGCTTCGTGCGGACCAAATGGAAGAATACGGCTTGACTGTGCAAAAATTGGACTTGCTTTTGCAGGGGAAAGAGGATGTGAAAGAATTTAATGCGGAAAATTGGCTGAACGGTTTGCGGTAACTGCGTGGTTTTAATGTGTCTGCAAGCGGAAAAGCGGATAAGAACCGAATAGGAAGTTTTGCCTGCCTGACAGTGCCGTTTCCTTTTTGCATTCAAGGCGGATCGGTCTTAAAAAAATGATGATGAAAATTATGATAACTGATTGAGATAATGGATATTATATTATCTTTTCAGTAAAAATGCTCTTTTGAAAAGCTTGCCCATTGTATTGAAATAGTATATTCTGCCTCCTATCACAAAGGAATGGTCCATGAAGCAGAGCAAATATAGAACGCAATTTTTGAGTATTTTTATTTTCAGCATATTTTTTTGTGTTTCTTCTGCTTTTGCAGAGCCCGATTTCGATATAGAACTGCCTGCTGCGGAGACTCCTTCCATTACGGCTGTGGCGGGTGAAGAGCCTATTTATCTTGCTCCCTATATTCGTTATGCGCATAATCTCGACGCAAAAGACGCAAAAAGCGCCTTGGGGCAGAGAAGTCAATTTTCGCCCTATGATGTGCTTGCTCTGAAAAAAGAACTCGGAACGTATTGGTTTTTAATTTCTTTCGATGAAATAAAAGATAAGGATATTCCGACCGCTTATTTGGATTTGGGAAATTTTTTGCCCAAAAACAGCCATGTTTTGGTTTATTCCAAGCGAACAAAGCGCTGGCAGGTGGCAGAAGATGTGTATACGAAAGAGCGGAAAAACCATGCGGAAAATTTCGATGTCGAAGATGAGAACAGCGTCAATATATTCCACAGCGGTTTATATGATTTGACTTCGCTGCGCGACGGCGGGGAATTGTTGATTTATTCTCCGGGCGTTCCAAGCATTTGGTTTTCACCGAAGCTTTTATCTCCCGCCAAAGCTCCGCTTACCCTTGACAGGCGTTTGACGCCTTTTATTTTGTTGGCGCTCTTTGTTTTGATGATTTTTATTTTTTGGCGCGGCGCAAAGGAAGAGGGGGATGCGCGGATTTGGGCGTCCTTGCTTTGTCTTGCTGTTCTCGTGCAGTTTGCGTGGGGTGTTCCGCAAAATGTGCACGGCAGGTTGGATTATCTTGATATGGTGGGCGTTATCGCCTCGTGTTTAGCCATTTTCTTTCTGCCCCATATCGGCAGGCATTTGCTTGTTACGGAAAAGAAAAGTCCGCATTTTGACAGTTTGTTGCAGTTTTTGGCAATTCCCGCCATTTTTCCCTTAATTGTTTTGTTTGTCCCTATTCCTGAATTTTTATATATTATCCGTTTCGCACCGCTTTGGGGCTTGTATGCGCTGATTTTGTTCGTGCTTGTTATCCCTTTTGTGCTTTCAGGACGCAAGGGCGCAAAATTATATGCTTTTTTCTGCCTGTCCATTGGCGTCGGCTGTTTGAGCGCTTTAGCCCTGCGGTATAATTCCGAATGGTATTTCTTCAATTATTTAGGACTGTTCATGGCGATGGTGGCGATTTTTCTCGCTCCGCGCCAAACAGAAAAAAATATTTTCAACGAACAGCTGACCCATGAAGATATTGTCAGCGCTTTTGCGGAAAATAATTCCATCATGCGCGATGCGCTGTATCGGGTCGAGCTGAAGCTCCGTGATCCTTTTGACAGAATCATGCGCGAAACCTGTTTTTTGGATTTTGACTTAAAAACAGAAGAATTGGCGGAATCTTTAGCCTTGCTCAATGAAAAGGAATTTGGCGACAGGTTTGAAAAGCATGCCCTTAATGCAGTTGACGAGATCAGTTCCCGGGCAAAACGCCTGCAAGACCATACGTCTTCCTTGGTTTTGGCTTGCCGTGATTTGTCCGGCATGCTCGGGCACATTACGGATTTAGCCCAGAAAGAGCCGAGCCATAACCAAGGGCATGAACTGTTCAATGTGAAAACCCTGATTACGCAGGCGTGTGACAATATCCGTGCGGAAGCGCAAGACAGGCAAGTGGGTTTAGGCTGGTATATCGCTCCCAATATCGGTCTGCATTACCGCGGCGACAAAGCCAGTTTGGAAGTCGTGCTTTCCCTGCTTTTGCGGGATGCCATCCGCGCCACGGAAAAAGGCATGATCAGTGTGCGCGTCAGACGTGCGAACAGCCCGAACCCCGGGCATATCGTTTTCACTATCAGCGATTCGGGAAAAGGGCGCCCTCCTGTTCAGCGGAGCATTTTAACCTTGGTGAAAGCTTGGGAACTTTCTTCCGCCTATAACGGAGAAGTGGAGCTTCGGTCTTCGCCCGGCGGGCTGAGTTTTTCTTTCAGCATGCAATGCCTCGCAATGGACCAGAACGGCGAAAAGCCTTTGTCTTATGCTTCCCTTGACGATATTGTCCTTTCCCATGGTGAAGCAAGCTACCATAAGAAAAATACGGGACGCAGCGGGGGAAATATTCTCTTTAGCCGTGAAAGCGGACAGGAATTTGAAGAGGCGGAAGAAGATGATGTGCCAAGTTTTGTCGGCAGCAAAAAGGAAATGAGTATTTTAATCATTTCCCCTCTTGCGATACAGCGGCAGAACTTTGTTTATTATTTGAATACGTATGAAACATGGGAAGCCCTTGATGTGGACAGCGCCTTGGCTTTTTATGAGAAAAAGCCCGCTTCCTTGGTGCTTGTGCACAGTGCGCTGTCGGCGAGCGGGTGCAGTGCCGTGATTGCAGGTATCCGTTTGCTCGAGGACAGTTTGGGGATTGCGCATGCCCCTTGTGTCGGTTTGTACCAATCTGTCAAGGATATGGAATTTCTCCGTTTGGCAGGCTGCGATCATACGCTGCCGGATAACATCGGGCGTGACGATTTATGCACGGCGGTTGCGGAAATTTTGGGAGATAGGAATATTCAGCCTATTACGGATATTGACGCGCCTCATGCCGTTGTGAAAAACGTGAATAAGAAAGTGAAAAAGGCTGTTGAGAAACGCCTTAATACCGAAGTCGTGCATGTGGGGTCGGTCGTCGACGGGGCCGTTTCCACCTTTGCTTCACCAAAATATCCTGAACACGCGGAAATGTATGAACAAAGAAACGAACAAGCAAGAGCGGGCAAGGCGAACTATGAAGATACCCTTGATTTTCGTGAAGAAAAAACAGGCGTATTTTCTAAATTGGTGCAGTCATTTAAATTAAAACCGCATATTCAGGAAGGAAAGGCCGAGGATGAATTTGACGCCATGGTTGGCGAGCCTCAGCCATTGGAAGCGGGCTTAAGCGGTTCTTTGGAAAAGAAAGATTTTAAATCTGCTGAAACAGAAGAAGATATTGCTTTGCTGCAGGATGAAAATTCTTCTTTGGAATATGAGAAAACAGCTGAAGAACGTTCAATTGATACCGCAGAAAGCGAACCGTTTGAACGCGGTGCGGAAATGCAGGCGTCTTCCTTGGAGTTTCTTGGAGAACCTTCTGGGAAACCTTTCGGGGAATTTTCCGATACGCAGGAAGAAAACGGTCCGAAGGAAAATCCCTTGTCTGCACCGATGGAATTTTTATCTTTGCAGGAAACGGAGCAATCTGCCGCGGGCGGTGAAACCAAAGAAACGCAGGCGGATGAGAAAGCAAAAGTCACGTTGAGTTTTCTGCCGGGCGATATGAGTTATGAAGTTGCGCAGGACGAGGACCTGCCTCCTTTGAGTTTGCAAAATGCTTTGGAAAATATGGGGCAGCCGGAAGAAATTCCTGAACATTCTGTTTTTGTGCAGTCAGGGCTTATCATGTTCTCCGATGAAGCTGAACAAACCGATCAGACCGATCAGACCGGGGCGGGCGAGGATTTTACAGAAGCCGCAGCAGAAAACGATACGCAGGAGAAAAATATTGAGGAAGCGGAACCTGCCGAACTCGATGAACAAAGCGGAGAGGAACAAGACAGTCCGCAGGAAGAGCGGGATATTCCGCGAAATGAAGAGAGCAGTTCAGGCGAAACGGTTGAAGAACAGGCTGTTCTTGAATTATCCCATGATATGCTCGTTGATGTGAAAGAAGAAAAAGCAAAAAAGAAATCAAGAAAAAGAAAAGAAGAAAAAGAAGAGAAAACAGGTTTGGATATTTTGCTTGATTATTCGCCAAGAAACAGCGGGGAACAGAAAAATGACGAAGAGGAAGAAGAAAACCGTCTTCATAAAAAAGAACTGATACAGCTTTCGTTCTTTCCGATAGACGACGAAAACGAAAATAAGTGAAAAACGCGGAGCAATCCGCGTTTTTTTGTCGCTTCATAAAAAAACACCGGCTGAGCCGGTGGAATGAAAAATCTTCAGATACAGGTTTCTTTACCGTATATTCGATGTGTAGAGGGGACAGTGCCGTATGGGCATTATTCCCAATAATATGGAATTGCGAATATCGCATGGCTGTTGCGCTAAAATTTGGACGTCAGGAACTATATGCAATATTAAAGATGGTATTGCTGAAATGGTATGATAATTTTGTGACTGAAAGAGTATTTTTATATAAAAACAATTGGTTGTGATTATGCCGGTATGGTATTTTATGTTGACCAACCTTGGCGTATTTTCTTTTATGGGATAGTTAAAAGAAAAATTTTCTCATGATATTTGATAGCTATGCAAATTTGATAAACTCAATGAAATAAAAAAATAGGGCAGACGACTGGTATCTGTTCAAAGAATATCACGTATCGTTTGCAGGGATAGAATAAATGAGGCGGTGGTAAACCGCGTTAACATGTTGTGAATGAAATGTGCTTGGCGGACACACTTAAAACTCCTCAAGGCGTAAGTCAATCCACAGCTTTTTTAGCGCTGGAGAAAAGCATGCATTGAGCGGTGTTTTTATTTAGGCAACTTATTTCTCGGAAAAGCCGATTATTCCGGAAACTCTCATTTCATGCGGTTCATTTCTTATCATAGCCGGATTTTACGGTTACAGCGTCAAGATAATTTTCTCCCCATTTGCACATGGCTTCCAGTATCGGAATGATACTTTTTCCAAAATCGCTGAGAGCGTATTCCACTTTTGGGGGAACGACGGGATAACAAGTACGGACAATCAAGGTATCCGCTTCCAATTCCCGCAGCTGCTGCGTCAGCATTTTTGGCGTAGCTTGCGGAATGAGTTTTCCTATTTCATTGAAACGCAATGTGGTGTCAATGAGATGCCATAAAATGAGAGCTTTGTATTTTCCGCCGATTAAATCCAATGTCGCTTCAACGGGACAATTGAATGTGCTTGGGCATTTCACCGGGTTTTCTCCTTGATAGTATCTTTTTGGGTACTCTATATCAAAAAAGTGCGTTCTTGCGTTTTTTATTGTCACTGATAAAAGTATAGTGTCGAATATTTGCTCAGTCAACTGTTCCGCATATATTCTGCATAAATCATATTACCGGAAAGGAGTTATTATGGATTTTTTAAGTCTTGCGAAAAAAAGATACAGCGTGCGGGCTTACACAAAACAAAAAGTGGAAGAAGAGAAATTAAACGCGATTTTGGAAGCTGCCCGTGTCGCCCCGACAGGCGGAAATTGCCAGCCTCAGCATTTGATTGTCGTGCAAAGCGAAGAAGGGCTGAACAAGATTGCGAAAGCCGCCCGCATTTATGATGCGCCGCTTGCGGTCATTGTTTGCTGCGATACGGAAAAAACATGGACACGTCCGTTTGACGGTAAAAAATTAACGGATATTGACGCCGCAATCATTACTGACCATATGATGCTGGAGGCAGCCGATTTGGGATTGGGCAGTGTTTGGGTCTGCTATTTCAAGCCCGATGTTTTGAAAAAGGAATTTGGGCTTCCGGCGCATATTGAACCTGTCAACATACTTGCTGTCGGGTATGCGGACACGGAGCGTCAGCTCGCTCCTCCCGCAACCCGGCACGGCACAATGAGAAAGCCGTTGTCCGAAACCGTATCTTTTGAAAACCTTTAAGCAAAAAGCGGACTTGAAATTCTTAGTCCGCTGATGTCATGAGATGTTAAAAAAGCCTTGGCTTTCTTCCCGCCAAGGCTTTTTACGGTTGATATGTCTTTGTCCTATACAACGCCGTGTGCGCCGGGTTTTTCTATTTCCTCACCTTTCGTTTGTTGGCTGACATATAAATCAATATCCCCAAAAGCCATAAGAATCGGGCTTGCCACGAAAATTGAGGAGTAGGAGCCGACAATGATACCGATAAGCATGGTCAGGGCAAAGTCGTTGATAACGCTGCCGCCGAGCAGGTAAAGGCTGAGGCAGGCGGCAAGGGTCGTGAGTGAGGTCATCAAGGTACGCGCCAAGGTTTGGTTGGCGCTTAAATTAATAACTTCGCCGATGCTCGGTTTCTTGTCCTGTTTTTGGATAAGGGAAATATTTTCACGGATACGGTCGTAAACAATGATGGTGTCGTTGAGGGAATAGCCGACGAGGGTAAGCAGGGCGGCTATGACATTGAGGTCGATTTCTTTGCCGAAAAGCGTAAGCAAACCGAGTGTCACAAGCACGTCGTGGATAAGGGAAAGCAGCGCGCCCAATGAATAATTGAGTTTCGCCTTCCACGATAAAATGAGCGTGACCACAAGGGCGAAGCAAATGGCGTACATCTTATTGAAAAAAACAATGTTGAATTGCGTTGAAAGGAAATCCAAAATAAAGATGATTCCCCATAAAAGCACGGCAATGCCCGCGGCTGTGAACCAGTTATGCTCAAAGCGTCCGGAAATGTAAACGGTGATAAGCAAAATGGAATAGAAAACAGCTTCGACAGCCATGTCCCGCAGTTCGGAGCCGACTTTGGGACCGACCATTTCAAGGCGCGTGATTTCAACTTGGTTATCGCTGAAACTTTCCTGCAAAGTCTTATTCAGGTCTTGTCTGAGGTTTTTATGCCCGCTTTCGGACGCGCTGAAACGTAAGAGATAATGATTGTTGTCATCATCGATTTTTTGCACGATAAGTCCGGGCATTTCAATATCTTTGAGGGCTGATTTCACTTCATCGTCGCTGACCGGATTTTTAAATTCAATCTGCACCATGACGCCGCCTGCGAAGTCGACGCCGTAGCTTAGTCCTTTGTTCATGACAATGGCGAAAATACCGATGAGCATGACGAGGGAAGTAAGGATATACGCAATTTTCCTATATCCGACAAAATCAATATTAACAGTAGGTTTTATAAGTTGAATAGGCATATGCTTCTCCTACACGCTCAACGTTTTATCCGGATTTTTGCTTGTCCACCATTCAAAAAATGCACGGCAGACAAAAACAGAAGTGAACATCGAGGCGACAATTCCGAGACTGAGGGTAATTGCGAAGCCGCGTATCGGACCTGTTCCGAATTGGTAAAGGATAATCGCGGCGATAATGGTGGTGATGTTGGAGTCGATAATGGAAATGCTCGCACGGCTGAAACCGGCATGAATGGCTTCCGCCGTGCTCATGCCCAAACGAAGTTCCTCGCGTATTCTTTCAAAAATCAACACGTTGGCGTCAACAGCCATGCCGATAGTCAGCACTACCCCTGCGATTCCCGGAAGGGTGAGGGTTGCGCCGAACATGGAAAGTCCTGCAAACAAAAGGGTCAGTGTTCCGCATAAGAGAATATCGGCAACAATGCCGGAAAAGCCATAGAACAAAGGCATCATGCCGAGAACGAGCAAGGCGCCGATTACGGAAGCGGTTATACCGCTGTTGATGGATTCTTGTCCGAGGGAAGGACCGACTGTGCGTTCTTCCAAAATATTGACAGGAGCGGGCAAAGAACCTGCTCTTAGAACAACTGCCAAGTCGTTCGCTTCTTCGGTTGTGAAGTCGCCGTTGATGCTTGCTTCGCCGCCTGCGATCCTGTCTTGAATGACGGGGGCGGAGTATACTTCGCCGTCAAGAACAATGGCGAGGCGCTTTTTAATATTTTCGCCTGTGATTTTTTCAAAGGCGATAGCCCCCTGCGGGCTGAATTTCAATGAAACATAGGAAGAACCGTATTGGTCGAAAGAGGGGCGGGCATTGGCGATGTCGGCACCTGTGAGCAATACTTCATTATCCAAAATAACAGTCGATTTACCGCCTTTCTTGTCAAGCAGAGGGAAACGGCTTGTGCCGGCAGGCAGAACCATGCTGTTCGGGTTGATGTCGTCGCGTACAAGCCTGAATTCCAGATGGGCGGTTTGCCCGACAATTTGGATTGCGCGGCTTGTATCCGTCAGCCCTGGGAGCTGGACCTGCACCTGATTATTGGATTGTTTGCGGATATCGGGTTCAGCAACGCCGAATTGGTCGATACGGTTTCTGATGGTGCGGACAACTTGGTCAAGGGTGAGGCTTTCCGCTTCTTTTCTCGCCATGTCGGTCAGCACATATTTCAAGCTCAGTCCCTCGGCGGAACCGGCATTGTAAACATTTTCGGAAACGAGCTGCAAGTTGGGATACCATTTTTGGATAATCTCTTTAATTGCTGTGGCATCACCCTTTTTAGGAACAATGATTTCCAGCTCGCCGTCGGTCATTCGCGGGCGCAAAACAGTATGCCCTTCGGAAATAATACGGTCACGAACGCCTTGTCCCGTGATGGAAAGAGTGCTTTCAATGGCTTTTTCAACGTCAACGCCAAGGGTTAAATTCATTCCGCCCTTGAGGTCAAGCCCGAGATTGATACGCTGGCTCGGAAGCATGTCACTGATGAAACTGTTTCCTATAGCAGGAATGTTGGGTAAGGAATAGTATAATCCTGCCAGTAAGACAAGAATGGACAGAAATAAACGAAAGTTGATTGATTTCATGGAATATCCCGAATTGAGTTTGGCTTTCTGAACAAAGAAACCCCTCCTTGAGAAGGAGAGGTGAATTTGTCTTATTTATCCGGAGTGTTTTCTTCAGAAACTTTTTCCAAATGTTTTGGGTCGTATGTTCCGCTTACATAAGAACGGGGGGTGCGGACTTTGGAATCGCCAAGGTCGATGGTGAAAATATCGTTGTCAATTTCAACGATACGGCCGAGCAGCCCGCCGGAGGTGATAACATAATCGCCTTTTTTCAATGCGTTGAGCATTTCTTTGTGTTGTTTCGCTCTTTTTTGTTGTGGACGGATCAATAAGAAATAGAACACAACAAACATGAGGATAAGAGGTACGAAGGATGCGAAAAGTCCGCCGGTTTCACCGGCTGCTCCGGGATTTCCCGCAGCGGCGTAAGCAATTGAGGTAAGCATTTAAGCCTCCAAAATAGAATTTACCAAAAGGTATGAAAAAAATAATCACGTTTGATATTTTGACAATATCAAAATATTTATAACGCATTTTTTTTATAAATGCATTAGTTATTTTATTGAAAAAAATTTTTAGATATGTTATAATAATAGTACTCTATAGCACTCTGTTCGGAGGTCAGTTATGGCTTACTATTTGAGAAAAGAAAAAAAGAAAAAAGGAATATATTTACAAATGTACGAATCCCAC
>ERZ778512.1997-NODE-1997-length-11926-cov-4.568697_pt1 | contig 11926 bp, 8 predicted proteins | sample MGYA00510346_ERZ778512 | MGnify/ENA primary metagenome ERZ778512 (study PRJEB29527, sample SAMN07138962) | mouse gut metagenome | material: feces | host: mouse | place: China:Nanjing | collected 2016-01-25 ...
ACCATGTCGGCGGCTAACACGGCGATGGCTGAACTCAACGAAAAGGCCGGATGGGAGCAGATATACAGCAGTGTCCCGTTCACTACTTTGATTTTCATACTGTTGTTCTCAGGTGCCGCCATGTCTTTTCTTGCTCTTTCCGGCAGCGGGATGCCTCGAAAATTATCAGGATTTATATTGGTGTCTGCGATGGCTCTCTCTGCATCCTGTTTCATATTGCACTGGGCGCTATCCGGGCACATTCCCCTCTCCGACACCTATGAAACACTCCTGTTTGCTGTCTTGGCGCTTGAACTGCTTATCCTTCTTGCCTGTAGGAAAGATATTATTCTCAGAGGAATCGCTATGACATTTGCCGGGGCATTGGCTTTGGTGGCGCATCTGATAGAAGAGAGCCCGTTTGAGGCCCCGTTGGCTCCGGTGCTCAATTCACCGTGGCTGTCAATACACGTCTCGCTTGTTATGACCGCTTACGCATTGTTTGGATTGACCTTTGTGGCGGCGGCAACTGCCATCATATCCCCGAATACAGAAAAAAGAATGCACGTCATATCGCTCGCCGCGCTATATCCGGCAGAGTGGCTGCTCGGGCTCGGCATAATCACCGGAGCCGTATGGGCCAACACATCATGGGGCCGATACTGGTCATGGGACCCCAAAGAGACTCTGGCGCTCCTAACCTTCATCATATACGCTCTCCCCCTCCACGGCAAACCCCCTCGCCATAGCCATAATTCTCACCACAATAGCACTTCTCACCACTTCCACCGTTCCCTCCACAATAGCCATCCTCTTCACAGCAGATATTCTTTCTTCCGCACAACTCGCCGCTATCACATCTACATGCTTCTGGCAATCTTGTCGGTAGCCGCCACATACTTCGGAATAAACTACCTCCCCTCCCTCCACTCCTACAGCTAACAATCCCAATGCAATATACGTTAGCAGTGAAGGCAATTGATTTTTGTTATTGCCGGTTGCGGGAATTGATGCGGGCTCGGTACATTTGTTCTTTAATACCGCCATTTTTGAGGAAATCGGTTTTGATTTTATCTATCATCTTGTCGAGCATAGATATTGTCTGATGAATTAGGGTGAGCATGAGGTTGCAGTATTCTTCATCTCCCATTTTGGGGATGAGAGATGTGTAGTAGCCGGTGTCGTTATGCTCTTTGCAGGTTGTAAGGAGGCGTGGATATCGGGGATTGGAGTTATCCCAGATTGAAATTTTTCTAGTTCGCATATAATCCTCGTAGTCGTTCAATAGTTCATGGAGGCTCCCTCTGGCCACACAAAAAAGTTTAATCTCCATTTCCGCAGAGGATGCGGCGTCTGTTCTTCCTTCCACAATGTTTTGCTTTCCTGAGCGAGCGGCCTGCAGCATTTGATCGTATGTGCGGTCAGATTTTGCTATATGTCCTTGAAGAAAATAATATGTCATGTCATAGATGGCTTCGGCTTTCTGAAAGACATATAGTTTTCTGTAGCTGCTTTTGGGTTTTGCAAAATCGTTGGAATCCATGATTATAGATTTTAGAGAGTTATTATTAATTGGAATTGCTAAAATGGATATAATAGTCATTTTAGGGGATGGTTCAGGCGGCGGGGTTGGATTCCATTTGGGTGAGTATGGCGAGGGCCTCGCTCACGGTGTCTACTTTGTCGATGAGGATGGATCTCTTCCCTTTTATCTCACGAATCTGGCATCTCATGGGGTTTTGCTGAAGGTAGCCGAGCACTTTGCCGAATGCCTGGCTCTGATAGTAGGCTTTATTGTCGTCGCCTACGAAGTATACTCTCATTTTTCCACCTTTCAGGGCAAGCCTCTCAATGCCGAGGCGGCGTGCCGCCATTCGCAGGGGCACAACTTTTATAAGCTCTTCTGAAATCTGTGGAATCGCGCCGAAGCGGTCGCGAAGATGAGTGCGGAACATCTCAATCTGTTCCGGGGTCTCCATGTTGTCGAGCTGCTGATAAAGACTGATGCGTTCGCTCTCCTGCGGCACATAGTCGGGTGGCAGGCGAAGCTCAAGGTCGCTTTCGATTGTGCAGTCGGCCACAAATTCTTCCTCTTTGCCTCCGGCAAGTTCGTCGAACTCTTCTGCAAATTCCTCCGTTTTAAGTTCAAGCACCGATTCTTTAAGAATCTTCTGATAAGCCTCATATCCGAGGTCGGCTATGAATCCGCTCTGCTCCGCGCCCAAGAGGTTGCCGGCTCCGCGAATGTCGAGATCCTGCATGGCTATGTGGATTCCGCTTCCGAGGTCGCTGAAATTCTCTATGGCCTGCAGACGTCGCCGCGCCACAGGGGTCAGAGGGTTTCCGGGAGGCACGAGAAGATAGCAGAAAGCTTTCTTATTGTTGCGTCCCACACGCCCGCGAAGCTGATGAAGCTCGCTGAGCCCGAAATGATGCGCATTGTTGATGAGAATAGTGTTTACGTTAGGCATGTCTATGCCGTTCTCAACAATAGTGGTGGATAGAAGCACATCGTAGTCGTGGGCGGCGAAATCAATAATGGCCTGCTCCAGTTTCTCCGGCGGCATCTGGCCGTGGGCTTTCACAATGCGTATTCCGGGCACAAGGCGCAACAGAGTGTTCTCGATAGTGTCAAGGTTCTCTATGCGGTTTGAAATGAAGAAAATCTGGCCGTTGCGGCTTAATTCAAAATTCACGGCCTCCTTAATGACATCATCGTCGAAAGTCGACACGTTGGTCACTATCGGCTGTCGGTTGGCCGGAGGGGTATTGAGCGAAGAAAGGTCTCTCGCGCCCATGAGGGAGAACTGTAGAGTGCGAGGAATTGGGGTGGCGCTCATGGTGAGCGTGTCGACATTCACTTTCAGCTGCTTTAGCTTCTCTTTCACGGCCACACCGAATTTCTGCTCTTCATCGACAATTAGGAGCCCGAGGTCTTTAAATTTCACACCCTTCCCGATAAGTTTGTGAGTGCCGATCAGGATGTCGATTTTCCCGGCTTCAAGGTCGGCAAGAATCTGCTTCACCTCCTTGGGCTTTTTGGCGCGCGATATGAACTCCACTCTCACCGGGAGTTCCTTCAGTCGCTCGGAGAAAGTGTGGTAATGCTGCATTGCGAGCACGGTTGTGGGCACAAGCACAGCAGTCTGTTTATTGTCGGCGGCAGCCTTGAAAGCCGCGCGAATGGCAATCTCAGTCTTTCCGAACCCCACGTCGCCACATATGAGACGGTCCATTGGGCGGGCAGACTCCATGTCGCATTTCACGTCTTGCGTAGCCTTCAGCTGGTCGGGGGTGTCTTCATAGATGAAGCTTGCCTCAAGCTCGTGCTGCATATAAGAATCGGGAGCAAATGCAAACCCCTTCTCCTGCCGCCTGGCGGCATAGAGGCGGATGAGGTCGCGGGCAATGTCCTTCATCTTGGTTTTTGTCTTCTCCTTCAGCTTGTTCCACGCGCCGGAGCCGAGTTTGCTGATTTTAGGAGGCACACCCTCTTTCCCTCTGTATTTGGATAGCTTGTGCAAGGCATGGATGCTCACAAGCACAATGTCGTCGTTCTGGAACAGGAGTTTTATCATCTCCTGCGGATGGCCGTTGACATCTGTCTTCACCAGGCCTCCGAACTTGGCTATGCCGTGGTCGATATGCACAATATAGTCGCCGGCCTCAATCTGCTGAAGCTCTTTGAGCGACAGGGCCAGCTTTCCGCCGCGCGCACGGTCGCTTTTTAGATTATATTTATGGAAGCGGTCGAAGATCTGATGGTCGGTGAAGAAGCAAGCCTTGGTGTCGTGGTCTACGAATCCTTCATGAAGCGTATGGTCGACAGCCACAAACGGAATCTTGTCGCCACGGTCTTCAAAAATGGCTTTCAGACGTTCATTCTGGTAGGGAGTGTCGCTAAGGATGAAAAGTGTATATCCCTCCGACAGGAATCCGGAGAAAGAGTCGGCTATGAGATTGAAATTCTTGTGATAAAGAGTCTGGAGGGAAGTGTTGAAAGAGAGCGTGGCGTCAGGTTTGAAAGAAGAGGCCACATCGGCGGCTCCCCCAAACTCCACCTGCTTCATCTTTTCGAGCCTGTTGAGGAACGCATTTCCGTCTACCCTTTTGGCGAGAGCCTGCGAGTCGCCCTCGCCGGTGACAGCCACCGCGTCAGACATAGTTTCTTCGCATATGGCGCGAATGCGTGTTTCCAGCCATTGCACTGACTGGCAGGCCACAATGGTGGATGCGTCGGCAAATTCAAGAAGGCTCACGCCGTCGTTGCCTTCAGCCTCACCTCCCGACGGGATTATCGACACCGTGTCGAGTTTCTTTTCCGAAAGCTGTGTCTCGACATTGAACACCCTTATAGAGTCGATTTCATCGTCGAAGAAGTCGATGCGGTAGGGTAGTTCTCCGGAGAATGAGTAAACATCGAGAATAGACCCTCTCACGGCAAACTGTCCCGGCTCATACACATAGTCAACCTCCTTGAAGCCGAGCTCACGCAGGCGTATTCTCACGCCTCCCATATCGGTTTTCTTGCCGGTTTTCAGATGGATAGTGTTTTCAGACAATGTTTTTGCCTGCGGCACTTTTTCAGCCAGGGCTTCCGGGCATGTCACCACCCATTGCGGGCCGTCCTTACGGTTCCAGGCGTCGAGGGTCTCTGTGCGCAGAATCTGGGAAGGGGCGTCGGTTTGCCCGTATTTTATGTCTCTTCGGAAGCCGCTTGGGAAAATAGCCGCCTGATCCTCGCCGGCAATCCGGCATAGGTCATGATATATGTAGCCGGCGGCATCGATGTCGTCGGCTACAATCAGTAAAGGGCTTTTTCTTCTTTTCAGGGCTGCGAACAGCATGGCCGGGGCGCTTCCGCGCAATCCGGAGAGAGCAATCCTTGCCACCTTTTTATCGTCGAGCAAGGCTTCGAGAGCCTTGACGCGGGCCGGGGTTGCAAAAATATTGTCGGCTTCCTTGAGTTTCATTCTTTAATTTCCAAGTATTTTAGCGAGTTCGGCTTTGTCGGACAGAATCTCCTCAGCCTTTTTCAGAGCCGGGTCGCTCTTGAGATCCTGGATAATCTTCCCTTTGTCGTAATAATATCTGCTTGCAATCTCCGCCCCGAGATATTCCGACACCTCGCTCCTCTTGTTGTCGAGGTCGCGATTCAGGTTGTGGGTAAGCAGCGGAGTCAGAGCGTCGAGGACGGCGGTGGTCTCCTCGTTAAGATACCCCTCCTCTTCGGCCGTCTTTCGCAGTTCCTTTACAAGCTCCTCACACACTTTGTCATATTTCAGCTTCTCAGGGTCGATGCTCTTCTTAAACTCATCGTAGATTTCGTCGGTGATTTCAAAATCCCATGCAGCGGGGATTGAAGGGTGGGTGTTGGCATATCTGTTGGCGAAATCATACGTCCAGTTGTCGCGCACGAGATTGAATGTGAGCCGGCTCAGCTGCCCCCAGTCTATTTCCACGTCCGGTTTCAGTCCGCCCCCGTCGCGCACCTCGCGGCCATGCAGGGTCTTATAGACATTTGTGAGAGAATCCGGGGTGCGGGCCACCGACCCGTCGGGGTTTCGGTGGGAATAGTCAAGAGCCTGGATAAGTCGGCCTGACGGGATATAGTATTTAGCCACAGTCACTTTGAGCAATCCGTCGTAGGGGAGTTGCAGAGTGCTTTGCACCAGACCTTTCCCGAAACTTCTCGAGCCTAATAGCACGGCCCTGTCGAGATCCTGAAGGGCTCCGGCCGTGATTTCCGCCGCAGACGCGGAGCCTCCGTCGATGAGCACGGCGAGAGGAATGTCGGGGAAGATCGGAGTGTGGGTTGTTTTATAAATCTTCTCGGTGGAAGAGTCACGCCCGCGAGTGCGCAGCACCTCTGTGCCCTTCGGCACAAAGTTTCCTACGATGTCGACGGCCTGTTCCAGAAGGCCGCCGCCGTTTCCGCGCAGGTCGAGCACAATCTTGTCGACCGCCGGATTCTTTTTGAACGCCTCAAGAGCCTCGCGCACATCCTTTCCGCTTTGAGATATGAACGAGGTGAGACGAATGTAGCCGGTGTTGCCGTTGATCACATCCCAGTAAGGCACTGACGGCTCTCCAAGTTTTCCGCGAACCATGTCGAAGGTGAGAATGGAGTCGGTCACGTATGGTCGCTGCACCGTTACTTTGAGCGGAGTTCCTGCAATGCCGCGCAATAGTTTTGTCACAGCCTCTGAGCCCATCTTGGAAGTGTCGGTTGTGTCGACGCGAATAATCTTGTCGCCGCTCCTCAGGCCGGCGGTAGCCGCCGGCGCGCCTTCCATAGGGTAGGAAATGAAAGAAGACCCGTCGCGCTCCATGATGAAGCTTCCGATTCCGCCGTAGTCATATTCGCCTGTGGTCATCTTGGTCAGGTCGGCCCTTGCCTCGGAGTCGTAATACACCGTGTATGGGTCTATTGTGGAGAGCAAGGCGTTGACGGCGGCGTCGAAAGCCTCCTTGGGCCGGATGGTGTCGACGTAGTTCATTTCCAGTTCCTTCACGATGGCGTTGAAGGTGTTGAGATTGCGGCTCACGGCGGCGTCATGGCTCGACGCCGGCTCGGAGGCGGCAGCTCCCGACGCAATCAGGAGGCCAAGTGATAAGATGTGTGCTCTTAGGGTCATGTGTGGAGATTTATCGTGTTAAAAGAGGGGGGCGCGATGCCCCTCGGGGCGTAACCGCCTCACGAATATTAACATTCGTTAGAGGGCCACGGTTTATTTTCACCCTTCATTTGCTTCCACCACAGGGGCGTGGGGATAGTCTACGGTGAAATGCAGGCCACGGCTTTCCTTCCTTTCGCGGGCCTGTCGCATTATAAGATAAGCTACGTTTATAATGTTGCGGAGCTCGCAGAGCTCACGGCTTGGCTTGCTCACTTTGAAGAGTTTTTCGGTCTCTTCATAGAGAATGTCGAGGCGGTTCCATGCGCGGTCGAGGCGCAGGTCGCTGCGCACAATGCCCACATAGTAGCCCATGATCTGATTGACTTCTTTAGCCGACTGAGTGATAAGCACCATCTCTTCCGGATGCGCGGTGCCTTCGTCGTTCCATTCAGGCACATCCGACCGGAAGTCATACCCTTTTATCGATTCAGCCGCATGTTTAGCCGCAGCGTCGGCATAGACCACGGCCTCTATCAGAGAGTTGCTTGCCAGACGGTTTCCTCCGTGAAGGCCGGTGCAGCTGCATTCGCCAATGGCATACAGGCGCTTGATCGACGACTCTCCGTTGAGGTCAACCTTTATGCCTCCGCAGAGATAGTGGGCCGCCGGGGCCACGGGAATCATGTCTTTCGTTATGTCGATTCCGAGAGAAAGGCATTTCTCGTAGATGTTGGGGAAATGGCGCCTGGTTTCTTCCGCGTCTTTGTGGGTGACGTCGAGATAAACGTGGTCTGTGCCATGGAGTTTCATTTCGGAGTCGATGGCGCGGGCCACTATGTCGCGAGGCGCGAGCGACAGGCGAGGGTCATATTTCTGCATGAACTCTTCGCCGTCGAGATTTCGCAGCACGGCTCCGTAGCCGCGCATTGCCTCTGTGATAAGAAACGAGGGGCGGTCGCCGGGATGATAAAGGGCAGTGGGGTGGAACTGAATGAATTCCATGTCTTTGACGGTGCCTTTTGCGCGATACACCATTGCGATTCCGTCGCCTGTGGCTATGAGCGGGTTGGTGGTGGTGGTGTAGACTGCGCCCACGCCTCCTGTGGCCATTACGGTTATTTTTGCGAGGAAAGTGTCAGTCACTCCTGTGTGCTCATTGAGAATATAGGCTCCGTAGCAGGTGATGTCGGGAGTGCGGCGGGTCACGATTTTTCCGAGATGATGCTGCGTGATAATCTCGAGGGCGAACCTGTCTTCAAAGATTTCGATATTAGGGTCCTGCTTCACCTGCTCCACGAGGCTTTGCTGTATTTCGGCTCCGGTGTTGTCGGCATGGTGGAGGATTCTGAACTCTGAGTGCCCCCCTTCTCGGTGGAGGTCGAAAGAGCCGTCGTCTTTTTTATCGAAGTCAACACCCCATCCGATAAGCTCGCGAATCTGAGAGGGGGCGTTCTTCACCACTTTTTCCACGGCGGCCGGGTCGGATAGCCAGTCGCCGGCTATCATAGTGTCTTTGATGTGCTTGTCGAAGTCGTCTACCTCCAGGTTGGTCACGCTTGCCACGCCGCCCTGGGCGAAGAATGTGTTGGCCTCGTCGAGAGAAGACTTGCATATGATAGCCACCTTGCCATTCTTGGCGGCCTTTAGAGCGAAACTCATGCCGGCTATGCCCGAGCCGATCACGAGATAGTCATATCTGTAAACCATATTCAGATTATTTACAAGTTTATCCCGCTCCCTCCTAAGGAGAGCGGGAATCCGGGGCAAGCGCGGAACATAGCAATTTCGCCGGATGCCTATCAATTTACAAAATTAATAAAAAATTTAGATGCCTAATAATAAATTAATGAGTATTTCAGGTTCAAACATAAAAATGATTTCTTCGAAATCTGCATATAGGGCAACTTGTCTTGACAATAAAATAGTTTTTGTAAATCTTTTGTTTCATTTTTTATTGCGAGACAGCAATCTTGTACGCCCTCCCGTTTATTGAGATGAGGTATATGCCCGCTCTCTCCACAGGTATGTGTACAGCCCCGCCGCCGGAAATATTGTCATAGACGACCCTTCCGTCAGCGGCCGCCATCATTATCCTGTCACCGCAGGCAGTGCCCCCGATGGCGACAGCCCCATTGGCGGCGTGCACGCTGCATCCGGCGCTCTCTGTCCCCTTAATGCCGCTGACTCCCGGCACTTCCATTACGCTCTGTGGGTTTACCGCGATGCCTCCGCTCCCTGATATGAGCGTCCCCTCCGGTATCACTATCGTGTACCCTTTCTCCGGCATTAGCGGCGTGTCATCGAAATCCACCGTCATGACATGCATGCCGTTCTCCTCGGCGATTGTCGGCTCGGCCTCCTTCACGACGACGCCCTCCCCCTCGATGCACAGCCTCACGACCGGGTCGGCGGCGAGCTCCACGGGCCTGTCATAATAGAACCTGACCACGCCGATCACGTCTGAGGGGTGCTCAGTGAACAGGCTGCACCACACATACTGTATCTGTTCTGCGGGTTCTGCATATCCCCCCTTGAACCTCACGCATGCCTCCCCGTTTGTAATGTCGGGTCTGTGCAGGGCGCTCACGGCACCCTCAGGGAGTGTTATGGCGTACTCCACTCCGTCCTCGAAGCATACCTCCTGTCCGAAGTCAATCCCGGCGTATCCGAGCCCCCAGTCCCAGCTGACGTCGCAGGGGTACCTCTTGAGTGGCGCCCCCTCCCGGTACAGGATTGCCTCGCCCCCCTCGACCGGCGCGGTCTCCACCGCGAAATAGAACCCGATCCTTGATGCTTTACAGAGGGTGGAGCCCTCCTCTACGGAAGGCGTGGCCAGTCCGAGCGATTCCGGGACCTCGAAATCCACGGATATCCGGTCGTTATAGACAGAGTGGTCTCCGGGCCTGAAAATCGCCCCCTCCGGCACCACAAGAGTGTATGCCCTCCCCTTCGGGAGCGTGAGCGGTTCCTCGAAAGTCACCACGACTGAGCCCTGCGTCCTGTCCTTTCCTGTGTAGTTTGATGCTGATAGCTTGCCTGAGGCCACAGGCGAGCCCTCGGAGAGCACTGTGGCACCGGCACCGGCGTCCACGGCGACCTCCCCGTCAAATGTCAGCCCGATGTCGGCTAAGGGGTGATATACGGGCCGGGCTCCGACCGTGCACTGCTCCGGCACGAGCCCTGAGGCGATAGCGCCAGCCGGGGCCATGAGTGCCCCTATTGAAAAAACTGCAAGTATTGTCTTCTTCATGATTCGGCTCTTTAGATAGTTAATTTTTTCGTCGAGACCATTTTTTGTGAGTCAGTGTACGAGATGATGTATGTTCCGTGTGAAATACCCTCCGGCAGGGATGCTCCATCCGTTATGACTCCGGAGAATATGAGCCTCCCTGACAGGGCGTACACCTTCAGCGTTCCTCCTGGGGCGGCGCCGTCCACATGTATGCGCCCGTCGCGGTATGTCAATGACACCTCCCCGCAGTCCGGGGTCACTCCGCCGATACCGGATTCCTGTGGATTAATCACTGCACGGATGTTGAGGCCATAAGCCTTTCTTGACGAGGCTCCTGTAAAGCCGCTGGAATCCACTCCCATAGATTTTGCGACATTACTCGGCTCTATAGGTCTGCCATTGAATCCGTATTCCGGCTCTTCGACGCCGGTCCAGTATGCGCCGTCAGTGCTGTTGAATGGGTCCTCCTCGCCGTACCACAGCCCGAATCCGCAGACAGGCAGGAATATGCTGTTCCCGTTCGGCCCGTATATCCTCGCCCCTCGAACCCCGTTCTCCTCGGCGGGGCCGTTGCACCAGCACATCATCAGCAGCTCGTAGCGCTCCTTCTCGTTGGGCATTCTCCATGTGCCTCCCCACTGGTGCCGGGCCGCGTCATACCGGGTTCCGGATATGTCTGTGCCTATATCTTCCAGCACGATCCATTCTCCGTTGTTAGGGTCGGATTCATACCCCTCGAAGAACCTGTAGTTCTCCCATGTGAAATCCTCTTTCGGCTCCACCTCGCCCCATGCAAAATATAGTCCCTTTTCATACGGGGAGTCCGCGCCTATGTTACAAGTGGCCCACAGCGTGCCGCTCGGTAGTCCGAGGTCGACGTATTCATGCCCTCCTATCTCTCCGTCAGGCACGCTCGGCGCCGGGGGCTGCGGGCTGTCAGCGAGGCATCCTATCGCCACGCAGCACATCATAAAAGTAGTAAAACACTTCATAATCATGATTCATTTATTGCATGGAGGCATGGGATGTCCGCCATGCCTCCATGTTTTGTTTTTAATTGACAGCTATTTTCGCGGATGCGGCTCCATTCGCGGTCTGGACGCTTATGACATAAACGCCCGGACGGCTTATATTGAGTGATGACACCGGCATCTCGACGCGGGAGCCTTCACAGCCGGCAGAGCCGATAAGCTCTCCTGCCAGCCCGTAGGCAGACACCTTCTGAATATTTTCATCCGCTGTGATAGAGATGGAGCCGCCGATATTTGCAGGGGCCTCTATCTTCACAGACTCGTCTACGGCCGGCAGTGCATGTACGCCGGCGGCGTCTGCGCCTTTAGCCCTTAATCGGGCTACAGACTGTGCGGCGCCCTCCGGAACACGGGCGATTATGCTGCAGCTCGACTTGGGCTTGGAAGAGCTGAAATTGCTTACGCTGATGCCGCTTGTCTTCATGAGATATCTCTGGCAGATATAGGAATCCAATGACGACAGGTTGTATTGCCGGATTTTCTTAGCAGGGCCGTCATCGTTGAACCCCACTATTTTATCACGGCCACCTCCATGAATGAACAGGTATGGGTCGTCTGTGCCGAAGTTATTGCAACAGGTCATTGTTGCGTAGCTATTGCCGTCGGCAGGAATGGCACATGCCTTGTACGATAGTGAGATAGGCATGTCCTCGTAATAATACGCGCCGTTCACGTTGACATCTGCCAGGGCGGAGCCACCGTTTACGGCGTGGCGCACTCTTATTAGATACTGGCCGGTCTTGGGCACTGTCAGCCTGGCGGTGGCGACGTGAGTAGAAGAGTTAAGCGTCTTCTCGGAGGGATACACCCAGCTCAGCCCCTGCATTTCCTCGGAAGTGGCCGGGGTATACAGCAGATAAGGCTTTGTAGGCATCGAGATTGTCCCATGGTCCTCGATTGTTGAATTGCCATTGCCAGTAGGGTTAGTTGGAATGACGGTGCCGGGATTCGGGTCGACCGGATTTACGATACTGGGCGAGAAAGAGGCGGACCCGTAGTAGACCATGTCTATTTTGTGATAGGCGGGGCTTGAGGTTGCGACATATATCTCCTGGCCTTGAGTG
>ERZ778512.2009-NODE-2009-length-11860-cov-8.834731_pt1 | contig 11860 bp, 14 predicted proteins | sample MGYA00510346_ERZ778512 | MGnify/ENA primary metagenome ERZ778512 (study PRJEB29527, sample SAMN07138962) | mouse gut metagenome | material: feces | host: mouse | place: China:Nanjing | collected 2016-01-25 ...
TGCATCGTAGCATTCACAAGTATGCTTGGCTATGCTTTCTATGACGAATTTATGAGGCATAAATCGTACCGCTCTTCATGGGAAGACAGATATGATTCAAACCTCAGTCCCAATTTCAAATACCGTAACAACGGCTACAACGAGGGTAAATCATATATCTATGACTCCCGAACCAAAGCCAAGATAATCAAAGGCATTGATTGGATTGCTGTTCCGGAAGATGGTGATAGCCTAATTATCGTGGCAAAGGACGGCAAACGCGGATTTGTCAACCGTTATACGGCAGAGACTGTCATTCCGTTCAAGTATGACGCGGCGTGGTCGTTCACGGACGGTGTTGCCGGAGTCTGCGAGGGTGATTCCGTATACTTCATAGATCATACGGGCAAGCCGATACACAACCGTAGGTTTGCAAAGGAACGCGGATATGACCGCTACGTCTATCATGGAAATTATGCCGCTATTCCGGTGAACGGAAAGTATGGGCTTCTTGACCGAAATGGGAAATGGGCATTCCAACCGGAACATGAAGACATACATATCGGAGCCAAGAATATGTGGTACGCCATGGATAATGACAAATGGGGTGTCATCGGTACAAACGGACAGTTTGTAATTCCTATGGAATATAAGAATGTATTTATCCATTCCGACAATGGTATCACAATTGTGAAAGACGACAACTCTCAGAGCCGACATGATTATGACGGGGCAATCCTTGACAATTTCGTGTTTGATGAAGTGTATCACCTTGCATACTATATTAACGAATTTGACGAAGAGGGAAATCAGAAGAAAGCTGTTGATAATATGATGAGCTATTCGGCCAACAACTTCTACGGACTTATTAACCGTGCAGGGATTCCTGTCACTCCACCTCTGTACTCAAGTATAGAATCGGTAGCCCCAGGGGTGTATCAGTGTCAGATTCCTGAAACCGGCGAATGTATCATGGTAAATGCAAAAGGAGATAAAATCAACGAATAAAAACACAACGTTATGAAACAAAGAGTATTCAATCTGATTATTCTCGATGAAAGCGGCTCGATGAGCAGCATCGAGAAGCAGGCAATCAACGGAGTGAACGAAACCGTTCAGACCATTCGTTCCGCCCAAAAGAAGCATCCCGAGCAGGAACACCTTGTGTCTCTGGTGTCGTTCAACTCGGATGCAGTCAAGACAATATACGACAAAGTGGAGGCGGAACGTGTCGAGGAACTGACCGATAAGCAATATGTACCCTCATGTTGCACACCTCTCTATGATGCCATGGGGAACGCAATCAACGCACTACGAAAGAGTGTGGCCGATGACGATGCTGTCCTCGTCACAATCATCACCGATGGTTACGAAAATGCTTCGTCGGAGTATAACGGTCCGGCAATCAAGAAACTGGTGGAGACAATGAAATCCAAAGGCTGGATTTTTACCTACATTGGGGCAAATCAAAATGTGGAAGCTGTGGCAGCCACAATATCCATCACGAACACACTCTCATTTTCGGCTGATGCGGTGGGCACTTCAGCCATGTTTGCCCGTGAACATAAGGCAAGGGGGCGCTTGTTTGACCGTCTTGCAAACAATATTGCCCCATCAATGATGGCTGATGACTACTTCGATGATGATGATGACAAATGACATTCTCCTCTCTTCGGTGAAAAAGATTGAGACTTAATCTAATGCTCAACCACTATCACTAACTTCGTAGTCTGAACGGCAATTTTGTCGTTCAGGCTACTTCCAATCAGTTCATTATGGCAACAAATATCATACAACATCACCTGCTGTTTGACTTCGGGTCGTTCTTTGAGAATATCAAGTCCCAATATATCGGACTTGACTATCATGACTATCTGAATTTTCTGCACACCGAAGGAGAAAAACACTCATTCATGGGACGCGGCGAATGGAAAAGCCGAGTGAAAAATGCTCTCGAAAATGCCATCGCATCCGATGAGGCTGTTGAGATAATCAATCGTGCCACATCTGTCATGATTAACTTAATGCGTTCTTTAGAGGCTGAGCGTCCAATGACTGTTGATGAAGTGCAATATCTCAACGAATTCATGACGGGATTTCCTGAGAACTGCTATGTAACATGGGGACTTTCTGAAGATCCCACTCTTGGGAATGCAGTAAAGGCAATCATACTTGTAAACGTAAAAGATTAGTTCATGGGATTCAACGTGGAAATAAGGGATAAGGATGGTAATGCCGTCGAGTGGAAACGACTTGACAGGGAGGTCTGTGAACTTTGGAACATTCCCGAAAATCCGGATCAATGGGCGATTCCTCCCGGCAAAGACTCCGATGACGACTGGCATGAGTTTCTCGGCTTTGGTGTCATGTTTATGCGAGGATTCCATGAAGACCGATGTGTATTCAATCCCACTGACCTGATTCGAGGATATGCCACATTTGGCGATATGTTTGCCCATACGGATTGCATTGTCAAATATCAGTATGAGATACAGATGGTTCTCGACTGGACAAAGAAAGGTTACACAATAAATGTAGACTGGCATTAACTTACGAAAAGATGGAACGAAAGAAGATAGTGTTTTTCACAGGAGCCGGAATGAGCCGAGAGAGTGGATTGCCCACATTTCGAGGCGAAGGCGGTGTGTGGAACGAGATTGACTATGAGAAGGTGGCGACACTCAAATCATGGTACGGGCGACAGCGTAAAGATGTGAAGGAACGCCGACAGGCCATGCTTGACTTCTTCAATCCGTTGCGACGTGCCATACTGGAGCATGAGCCTAACGACGGACACCGGATTATCGCTGCGCTTGAAAATGATTTTGAAGTGACGGTCATTACCCAGAATGGTGATGACTATCATACACGCGCCGGCTCGACAAAAGTCATCTATCTTCATGGCGAGGCACTGAAGAATGCCTCATCCGCTAACCCTTCAATGTCTTTTCCCATTGATAGAGATAATCCGGACATTCATTTAGGAGACAAAGCTCCCGACGGTTCACAACTGCGGCCATACGTCATTTACTTTGACGAGGATATAGACAGCGGGCTATGGCGAGAAGCAATAAATGCTACGAAGGAAGCCGACTGGTTTGTGGTCGTCGGTTCTTCCATGCTCGTATATCCTGCAGCTTCATTACTCGCCGCCATACCAGACTCATGCCACATGGTAGTTATCGACCCGGAAGAAGTATCGCTGCCGGAAGAATGTCATCATGGCTTTACATATATCCCGGAAGGGGCAAGTAAAGGTCTGTATTCCTTTATGGAAATGCTGGCTAAATATGAACGGAGCAGAAAGTTTCTTAATAATTATCTGAGATATGGGAGAACGAAACCAAGTGTTGATTGATCGACCATTGACAAGGTTTGAGGAGTTCATTTTCAGGAAGAACCGCGATATGCTGAAACCGGAACTTGTGCCGGGGAACAGTCAAGGTACCATGCTTGAAAATGACCCGGATGTAGAGATTGTTAAGCGAAATCCCATAAGACTCAACTGGTACCTCTTCCTTACCAAGAAAGGGTTTCGTGATGACGGCGACAGGCTCATCAATATTGATAATAACGATTGGCCGATAAGGTATGCTCTCGCACGAACCTTTTCAGGCAAGGATGTGGCGTATGACCTGAAGATAACAGCCGACATGTTCAGTCAAGAAAGCTTTCTGTGTTTCCCGGAGGCTATGAATCATATCATCAAAAATGGTACACTCGACTGCACAATCAGTTGGAGTCAGACCGACTATCTTGATATTCGGGCCACTCTCGACTGTCGGGAACATTATCCCGACCGTGATGCGGACAGCATGAGTGTTTTCTACTGGTATGGTCAACTCGATCGTAACGGCATATTGAGAGGTGAATTTCAATTAAGGAAAGGCGATAAAGAAACTTATTGAGATGAAAATATATTACGGAATTTTCAGTGAATGTGGTCCCCGGCGTAAGAACGAGGATTATATCGCAGTAAGAGAGATGCCGGAGCAAGGGCGGTCGGTTTTCGTGCTTTGCGACGGCATGGGTGGACACCTCTTGGGAGAAGTCGCCAGTAAGCTCGTGGCAGAGCACATCTGTGACTATTGGACAAAAAATCCAAAGCGCAAGGACAGCGAGAAGAAAATCATTGATGCCTGCAACGAGACAATGATTGCCTATAACAACAAATCCCGCGTTGAGATGGGTACGACCATGGCAATGGCTGCTATTGAGGGTAACAAAGCATTGCTGGCTCATTGTGGAGACAGTAGAATCTATGTTGTCCGTAATCATGAAATCACTTACCAGTCAACTGACCATGTCGCATTGACTCCCGAAGGATGGCCAATAATCACAAGAGCCTTCTTCACCGGACGAAATAACTATGCACCGGATATTAAAGCGATTGAGATGGAGATTGGCGATATGATATTCATCTGTTCCGACGGTGTCTATGGCTGCGGTAGATGGAATGAAGTTAAAGATGCCCTCCTTGATGGAGACACCCCTGATTCCTTGGATAAAATAAAGGAGATTACAGGAAGTAATGCCAATGACAATTATTCGGCAATTCTCATCCATTTGCAATTTTAGAAAAAAGCACAGATCATTGATATATTTAACCTATCCATGTATCTCTATATATGTAAGAACAATTAACACATAATCATCATGGCAATACTCAATCTTGACTACAATGCTCTCTGGGAGAGCATCTGCAACTGGAGCCGCAAGGCAGGTCGCGCCGCAACACGCCCCGTTCTTCTCATGTGGTATGTAATGCGGAGCAAGGACACTCCGCGAAAAGACAAGTTGGCAATCTTCGGTTCGCTGGCTTACCTCATTCTTCCTATCGACATACTCGATTCCAAACGTCTGCCGATTATCGGCTGGCTTGACGAAGTAGCCTCTCTCGCTGTCCTTGTTCAGAAGATGTCGAAATATATCACTCCGGAAATGGAAGCCAAGGCCGATGACCAACTCGACAAATGGTTCCCGGAGTATGTGGAGTTTGAAATGATAGAGGGATAACAGGGATGGGACTATTGTGGACGGCGATCATTGCGTACATCCTCTTTCGTAACCGAGAGAAGATTGTTTCTTTTTTCCGAAATATCTTTCGGAAGTAGAAATTAAAGATTATAAGGTGTCAACGCCCCTATGTCAGTATAATTTAGTAACTTTGATAACTTAAAGACAACCATTATCATGCAGAACGAATACAACCGAATCATTCAGGAGCGAGCCGACCACATTTTCGAGGTCATGGCAAAGCGTGTATCGTCTGAGGATATGCTCCGAATCCGTGCCGCATTTGAACTGGCACGGGAGGCACACGCTCCCCAGAAGCGTAAAACCGGTGAACCGTATATATTCCATCCCATTGCGGTGGCGAATATCGCGGCGGAGGAGCTTATGCTCGGTGCTAATCCGGTCATAGCGTGTTTTCTGCATGATGTGGTGGAGGATACCTCCTATACAATCGAGGATATTCGAGACCGTTTCGGCGACGATGTGGCATTCCTTGTCCGTGTCGTGACAAAAAAGCCAACCCACGATTATGAGCTGTCAAAGCAACTCGACAACTACCGTCAGCTACTCAACTCCATGCAGTATGATATCCGTGCAATACTCGTCAAACTCGCCGACCGTCTGCACAATATGCGCACTCTCGCGTCAATGAAGCCTGAGAAGCAGATGAAGATTGCCGGTGAAACGGACTATTTTTATGCTCCGCTCGCCAACCGACTCGGACTATACAACATCAAGACTGAATTGGAAAATCTCTCGTTCCGTTTCCGTTGTCCTGATGAGTATGAGGAAATTTCAACGCTCATCGCCCGCCATGTGGAGGCCAACAAAGATAATCTTGAAACTTTCCGCAGTCAGATTGAAGAGACACTCTCTGCTGCCGGGATTAAAGCCCGTGTCTATGTTGATTTCCGTCGTCCGTTCAGTCTGTGGCGTAAGATGAAGAAGTATGGCGATGACTTCAACCATCTGAAATACCGCCATTTTGTTGAGGTGGTATTTGACGAAGCTCAGACCGCTCTCAGCGAGAAAGAGATGACGATGAAAATCTACTGCATCCTGACCGACCGATTCAAGGAAAAGCATTGCAGCATGAGCAACTACATTGACTCGCCCAAAGAGAACGGCTATCAAAGCATCCACGTCAAGCTGCTCCCTGACTTCGGACGCTGGCAGGAGGTACATATCAGCAGTGAAGCCATGATTCGTCAGTCGCAACTCGGATGTGTGGCTGAGCGCAACGAAAGTAATATTCAGATGTGGATTGAGAAGTTCCGCAAGGTGCTTCATCATACAATCAGTGGTGCAAAGCGTGATGACCGCTACATGGAGGATATTATCACCGCCTTCTACAACGATGACATACAGGTTTTCACGCCTACCGGCCAAAAAATCATCCTGCCTCAGAACGCTACAGCGATTGACTTCGCATATGAGGTACATACAGACCTTGGCGACCATGCCAAATACGTACGTATCAACAGCCGTTTGGAGCCTGTCAACACGGAGCTGAGACGTGGTGACGTAGTTGAAATATTCACCGAAAAGGATTCACATCCTGAACAGGACTGGCAGAACTTCGCCCACACTTTCAAGGCGCGTAAGGCAATCCGCCGTTATCTGGAGTCAATTCCGAAAGCACCGTATTGTCGATGCTCTGTCTGTAATCCCATTCCCGGAGAGGAGGTAATCGGTATCCGGAATCATTTTGACCCGGAACTCATAACGGTACATAAACGCGACTGTCCCCATGCCATAAGTATGGCATCCTCGTATGGCGATGATGTCGTGTCTGTTGACTACAAGGCTGACGAAACTCTATATCCATTGACTCTGAAGGTAAAGGCAGTTGACCGCAGTCACCTCTTCGTTGACCTTGTGGATTGTATCACCAACACTTTCCATCTCTCGATGGAATCGTTCAACACCAAGACCGACCGTAATATAGTGGTCTGCAAAATCCGCTTCGGTGTTCACTCATACGCTGAACTGAAAACTATTATCAACCATATCTCTGCCATCGAGGGCGTTGATGAAGTGCGCCGCCTCGATGAAGATGATGAACTATTTGACGTTTGAATATGAAAATAGTATTTGTTTGCACAGGCAATGCGAGCCGCTCGGCTGCTGCCGAGGTTGTGTTGAAAAAGATGGTTGCCGACAACGATATTGACGGCATTGAAGTCGCTTCCTGCGGAACGAAAGTGCCTGATGGGCTCGACCGCGAGGATGTGATGTGTCGTATCGCCTCTGAACATGGTTATCAAATGGGTGGGAAAGCCATACCTATGAACAAGGAACTACTCAATTCAGCCGATTTGATAATCGTAATGACCGAACACCATCGCAATGAAGTAACCCGTCTGCTGAAATACGACCATTGGGACCGGATTGTCCGATTCAATGATTACAGCTTTGGAGAGTCCATAGACCTCCCGGATCCGCACTATCAAACAGAATACGTGTATCGCACCTGCTTCGATACTATCCAGCGAGGCTGCAATGAAATCATAAAAAAACTACAACAATGACAAGAGAACAGTTACAAGATAAATGTCGAGGCTCGCTTGTGGGCGGAGCCGTTGGTGACGCGCTCGGCTATGAGGTAGAGTTTATGAACCTTGCTGCAATCCGAAAACGGTTTGGCGAGAAGGGAATCTCACGTTATGTTCTTCATGACGGTGTAGCTCAATTCTCCGATGATACGCAGATGACACTTTTCACTCTCGAAGGGCTGATGAGTGGAGTCATCGACACCAAAGCGGGAAAGCCAGAGGCAATTCTACCCTATATTGAGAAAGGCTATCTCAACTGGCATAAGACCCAGACCGGAATACCCGAACCACAGGCTGACAGTTGGATGAGCCATATACGGGCATTATGGAACCGCCGCGCGCCGGGCATGACCTGCATGGGGGCTTTGGATAACATAGCTCAAGGAATGGAAGTGCGGAACAACTCAAAAGGGTGCGGCGGGGTGATGCGTGTCGCCCCGATCGGAATATTCAATGCCGCTCATTCCAATCTATACAAATACGATGACACGGCACATCTTGCGGGATGGGCTGCGGAAATCACCCACAAGCATATCGCAAGCACTTTCGCTTCGGCTCTTCTGGCCACAACCGTAGAGAACTGCATACATGACGAGACCGTTGACCGCATGACGTTCTCATGGATTATTGACGGAGGTCTGACAATGATGCCGAAGTATTTCCCGGGACACGACGAAGAATTAGGTCGGTTCTCTCGTCTCATCCACCAGGCTTTGTCCCTTGGACAGGATTTCATACCGGAAGACTCTGCAATACGCGAATTAGGAGAAGGTTGGGTCGGTGACGAGGCCATAGCCATAGCAGTGTTCTCCGTGATGCGACATATCGACAGTTTCGAGGATTGTATTGTCTGCGCTGTCAACCATGACGGTGACAGCGATTCGACCGGGGCAATAGCCGGAAATATTATCGGCGCAATATTTGGCTATTCTGCCATTCCATCGTATTATCTTGAAAATCTTGAAATCGAATCGATTCTTGTATCGGCTGCCGACGACCTGTGCGCTGACGTGAAGATCCCCGAAGTCAACCGGCGCATCGGAGACCGCTATATAAAGCATATTCCAACTGGTATTGACAAAGGTTTCTTGTTATGAGGAAGGTTATTTTCGTGCTGGTTGTCACGTTGGCCGGTATATTTGCAGCGTTTGCAACAGACAGAAATCTTACATTAGATGAATTGTTCGACAAAGTATCACATATCGACCGCTTTGAAGTCATGGATTTCAATGGCGGAGATATGGGCTTTCCTGACAATCTTGGAAAAGGAGTATTGGCGATACATCCCAATGCCGAACCCCGAGAAGAGATAGTAGCATTGCTGAATCAAATTCCGCGAGAGTCTCTTGTATATGACAACACAGACGAAGAAGGCAGGTTTGACCGTTTCTTTAAGGAGGATGATTCCACATTGCTGTATGTCCATGTCGGACATGGCTCTGGAGACACTGCTGTCATTCTTTTCAAAGGTGGCAAAGCGGAGGATGTCAATGACTTCATAAGCCGTATCAATAGAGAACTGTCCGAACGCAATTCTGAAGAATAAAACAATGATTTCATAGATTATAAAACAAAACTGACAATGACTCGAATAAGAATATATCACAGTTTGTTTATTACCTTGACCGCAACGATGTCTGCTGTCACAACATTGGCTGACAACGCCATTGACTTCAATGAAACCAACATGGGAGAATCTGCGGAGGTTATTGTGTCAGACACGCTTCCGGTATCAGAATTTACTGCTGTACATGGAGACACGTTTGTTTCGCTCACGAATTTGATTGAAAAGGTAAGACAGGGCGACAAGCAAGCATACGAGACTTTGGCCGACTGCTATCGGTATGGTAAAGGCGGTGTTGAAAAATGTATGTTCAACGCTATCATCTGCTATCAGCTCGCAGGGCAGAAACCGGTCGATGTGGCGGAGGCGGCTTTCAACGCCAATCCAAATGACGAACTTGGTCTTATGAACCATCTTATGGTAATTATGGACAAGCATGGGCTTGACAGTCTCGGTGTCGCGATGAAATCAGTGGATATACCCGACTATAAGTGGGCAAACCTGTTGAAGAATATAGTCGCCAATGCCGGTTCAGACAATTCACGGGACTATATTCTGTCTATGGTTGATGGAAACTCAACCGGTGACGAGTTTCTTATGGCGTTCGCGAGCCTGCATATTCTGACCCGTCATCTCCCTGATTTAGAATCAACACCTAAAGCACTGCTTATGGCAGAAAAAGTTCCGTTCATGTATAATCATGCCGGAGAAAAGCAGTGGGACAAGTACAGAGAGGACGAGTCCGCGAATAAAGAGAATCTCGATAGTGCCATAATGTATTTCCAAAAGGCGGATGTCAATGGATTCCTGTCTCCCCGGAATGCACGAAGGATAATGTCGATTAATGCAAGAAAGTGTGCAGACATATCAAGATACTTCGACAAGAATGATATTCAAAGACTTATCCGTATCGGAGGCTCTGATGAAGATTATGATGAAGCGGACGTGGTGGAAATGGATATGAATCCGGTCGAAAAGATTGAAGACACCGAATCCGATCAAATTCCGACTCTATAAATCATCATCGAGCAGTCTATGAACATGAGATATCTTTTAGTGGCAATAGCTGTTGCAATAATGGCGACTATAGCCGTGGTCATGCTCGCCGATAGCAGTATTGAATCAGTTAATGCCCCAACGATAGCCGATACTGAAGATTCCTCCGAAGAATCCGGCGATAGCCGATACTATGGAGATACTCTTTGCAGTTATGACGGAAAAACTGTAGTCTGTGACTGGACAGAAGAAGATGATCCGGAAATGACCTCTTTACAGACACCATTGATAATCACATATGCCGGAAAAACACCGGTTGATTCATGTAGGGTAATGGGATGTGTGTCTTTTTTTGCAGACGGATTACAGATGAAATTCGCTGTCGGAATTGATACGGTCGTTTACAATGTCAAGAATCTGCCAGACAGTATAAACCCGGTTGAGCGTTTGCTGCCTCAGGGAACTGTAAGGCATCATTACAGTCGTAGTTTTTCTCTGTCTGACTCCTCATGGAATTGCGATTTCAAATTCACGGCCTATCTTTCGGAGCATCATCCCTTATGGCTAAGGCAGTTTATCGCGACCATCATGCGCAATGATATTCAGGGTCTTTATCTTGACAATAAAGGTGCTGACCGTATCCTGAAGGAATATTACTCCATAAAAGCCACTCCGAGAAAAATCGGGGGAATTAATGCTACCTCCATGTCGCCGGAACAGGTAGCCGTGCATTTTTCTAAGGAACACGAGAGGCTTTACCGCAAAGATTTCACGGAAGAGGATTTCGGGCCGAAATACGACTACATGATGGAGGCTGCTCCTGCATGGGAGAGTAAGAACGGACAATATGTGACCTATCGCTTCTATACCTACTATTACACAATGGGGGCGCATGGATTTATGGAGGAATACTATCTGACTTTCGATAATGAAAACGGTCGCATCCTTGGGTATAATGACATCTTTGGGGCAAACGACTTCAAAAAAGTATTGGATTTGCTTGAACAAGAAATTACCACCCAGAAAAAGGAATTCATGAATTTTGATGGGATATATCCGGCATCTCTTGAAAAGGACGAACTGGAATCCAATGCGTCAGAGATTCTGAAAGAAGTATATGACGGTGCTTATTATCCTAGACCAGCTCTGACCAATCAAGGTGTCGTATTCTCATACCAACCATATGAAAAAGGCTCTTTTGCCGAGGGAATCCTCCATTTCGTTATTCCGTATTCCAAACTGGATGTGAAAGTTACTCGCTAAGTATGTGCGATATTTGTTTTTGGATTAGAGCATAAAGGATAATATAACAAACTGAATATGAACTATAAATTTACACCTGAGAATATAACCTCACTCGGAAGAAATGAAGTATTTGTGTTCGGCAGCAATCTCGCCGGTAATCATACCGGAGGTGCCGCGCGAGTTGCCCGTGAACTTTTTGGCGCAATAATGGGCCAAGGAGTTGGAATGCAGGGACAGTCCTACGCCATTCCTACAATGCATGGAGGTGTGGATACAATCAAACCCTATGTTGACGATTTTATAAAACTTGCCCGAGAGTGTGACCAGACTACTTTCTATGTTACCCGGATTGGTTGTGGAATAGCCGGTTTTACAGATGAGCAGATTGCTCCGCTGTTTGATGCTGCGTTTGAATTGCCGAATGTTGTACTACCGGAATCATTCTCACATATTAGTAGTGGTGCGATAAAAATCCAACCACTACGATTAAAATCTTAGTATTTAG
>ERZ778512.2014-NODE-2014-length-11835-cov-3.703311_pt1 | contig 11835 bp, 8 predicted proteins | sample MGYA00510346_ERZ778512 | MGnify/ENA primary metagenome ERZ778512 (study PRJEB29527, sample SAMN07138962) | mouse gut metagenome | material: feces | host: mouse | place: China:Nanjing | collected 2016-01-25 ...
TTCTCCGCGAAACAGCCATTGCTGTGAGCGGCTAGAACTTCTTTTCACCCTAACCAACATGATTCCCCTTCGTGGAATCTCAAATCAATGGGGAGAATGCCGTTTTTCAGGCATTCTCCCGTTATCACGGTTCTTTCGAGGGCGTGACCTTGCACATATCCGCCCGGTAAAAATCTCTGTTGTCCACACCGTTCAGCCAACGCTCGGGCGCGAAAACCGTTTTTTGGGGATTCTTATTCAGATAAGACGCCCACCAACTAAAGCTGCTGTTCGCAAGAATATGGTGTTTACAGCGGCTCATCAGGAGAAATTCCGTATAGTCGTTTCCGCCCGCGCCCTCCAAGTCAACCCAGGTAATATCCTCTCCGGCGAGCATATGTCCTGTATCTGTCGAAGTCTCTTCCCCCTCTTTCTCACCTTTTTCCGTCTGCCACTTTGCATCTGTCACGTCTGTATTCTGTGCAGACTGACGCGCTGCCCATGCCCTGTCATTGGTAAAAAGGTAGAAGCGGCATCCCGGATATCTCTCCCGCATCTGACGCATTCCTTCTATATAATAGGCGTCCGTACAGATGCCACCGTACAGCTTCCGGTTATCGGGTGTCAAATAATCTCCCCTGCGGACGTGTATGCTTACAGAACACTTGTTATTTATTTCTTTCAAATACTGTCCGGCGGATTTTGTCTCCCTGCCGCTTCCGCTCCGACCGCTCTTTTCTCTCTCCGCCTTCTCAGCGTTCCCCCTCCCATCGCCGCTCAGGCATCCCGTCTGTTCCAGATACGCAATCAGCTTATCCGTATCGTAAGCTTCCCGCACCTGCGTCTCCGCCGCTTGAAAATATTTCTCCGTCTGCCAGTACCCTTCCAGATAAATGTCATCCCAGGTCAGCACCTCCGGAATAAAGAGCTTGCTCCCCTCAAAATAAGACTTTTTATGTCTGCCGAAGAGCTTCCGCCTCACCCGGCTCCACGGCAGCATGGAAGAATCAAGCATCTTAATCAGCTCCTCCTCGGACGGGCGCTCATAAGTGATTCCAAAAGGCGCAAGAGCAGGGAGCCTCTGCGGGTCTTCCGCAAACCCCGAAACATCGTCAATCTTTACCTCTCTGCCGAGCTCTTTCAGTTGCAAATAAAGGGCGTACTGGAACATCTGGTTGCCCAAGCCGCCCGCAAGTTGTATAATTACCATCTCTTCATCCATTTTAGATTGCAGACAAGCTCAGCGTCTCCCGAAAAAAAATACACTGATTCTCCTCCGCCATCCGGCTTTTAAGAACACCCGCTATTTACTCATGCCGAGAAGCCGTTTCACCCTCACCTTACAAGGGATCACCACCTGCTCGTCCCACCGCTGTTTACTGCAATAGGCATTGGGCGAACGATAAAAGAGCTTTAACTTTCTGCGGTCTCTCGGATCCGCTATGGGCGATAAGAACGCCTCCTCCGCACGCTTTCTATCCTTCTCGAGAATCTCCTGCAGCCTCAGCATGTATGTCTCCCCGTCTTCCACCTTGGAAAGTTCCCAATAAAATAACAGAAGTCTTTTATAAAAGAAATAGTCGTGCGTCAGCGCAAGATCCTCTCTGCCCAGCTCTTTCAGCAGTTTTGTCTTATCATAGTAAGCTGGAATCTGATCCGTAAAAGTGCGGGAGTTGATCCGGCAGTTCATAATGCTCTCCTCTCTGTCTATTATATAGTTATACAAGGCAATGTCAAGGTAAATGCAACGTCCGGCACGCGCCAACGCCTCCGTCGCAAACACGATATCTTCGTACCAGCGGCCCTCCGGAAACGGATTTCCAATCAGCAGTTTCTTCCGATACAGCTTGTTCCACGCCGCATTCTGAATCGAAAATTCCTCCCGCTCCTCCACATAAACCGCCAGCGCCTCCTGCCCCTCAAAGAGAACAGCCCTGTCCACCGATTCATCCAGCGTGCGCGTACGGGAAACCTGACGGTAACGACAGACCGCTATGTCCGCCTGCTTATCCTTCAGCGCCGAAAACAATTTCTCATACATATCCGGATCAATCCAGTCGTCCCCGTCCACGAAGCCGATATAACTTCCCTGCGCCGCAGCAATCCCTGTGTTCCTCGCATGGGCAAGGCCGCCGTTCTCCTCGTGAATCACCCGCATACGTGAATCATTTTCAGCAAGTTCATCCAAAATCCGCCCGGTAGCATCCACAGAGCCGTCATCCACCACGATAATTTCCAGATTGCGATACGTCTGCTCGCAGACAGAACGAACGCCCCTCTCAATATATGCTTCTATATTATAGGCAGCGACAATCACGGAAATCAATTCCGTCTGCTCATCCCTATGCAGTTTGGGTGGTCGATATTGCTTTAAAATTTCCATAAAAATTACCCTGCCTTTCCCTCACACTGTTCACATCTCTCTGCTTTAAGATTCTTATGCAGCCGCCGTTTCATGCCGTTCGTTATTCTTTATTCTGTCTATGCATTCTCGCTTTTATATGGAATAAATAACGCTCATCACCTGTTATGAAATCCTTTTCTAAAAAACGGCAAATCACTCATAACGCTTGTTTCTCTATCCTCATTTATAGCAAATAAATATATTACGATTTAATTTTTGAATTCTTCCGCCACTCCTGAAACATCAAAATGTACCAAATCTGCGGCCTCCAGACATTTTCTATAATATAATCATCCCATAATTTTTTTACCGCCGCCGTATCAAACAGCCCTTGCTCCTCCAAGTCGGAAGGCGACAGCAGACTCTCCGCCCACTCCCTTAAGTCCTTCTGTTTCAGCCAGCAGTGAAGCGGAATAGAGAATCCTTTTTTGGGTCGTTCCATCAGTTCACGAGGCACATAACGGTAAAGAATATCCCGCAGAATCTTTTTGCTGCCCCCGCCTCCCTGCCGGTAAGACAGCGGCAGCGTCCATGCAAATTCGACCACATCCTTATCCAGCATCGGCACCCTCGTCTCCAGAGAAACCGCCATTGCCGTTCTGTCCACTTTGTTTAAGATATCGTCCGGATGATACATCAGCAGATCCATCAGCATCAGATTATGCTGCCCTTCCTCCAGAAGTCCGGCAGGATAAGTGTCCATCCATGTCTCGCCTGCCCTGCGGGGCTGCATGGCGTCCCAAGGGCCGAAATCCTGATCGCAGCCCGTTATCCCGCGCTTAATCAGTCTCATCCCTTCCCCGATCTCCGAACGCAGATACATGTCCTCTATGCTCTTCGCCCCCAGAAGCCTTGCGCGGGTTGCCAGCGAAGCCTTCCCTGATACCGCCGCAAGCCCCGCCAGAGCGCTTGCGGGTCGGCGCAGGATACCCGGTATTTTTCTCGCCTTGTTCCAAATACGGTCAATAGAATAATAGGTGTTATATCCGCAGAAAAGCTCGTCCCCTCCATCTCCGCTCAACGATACCGTCACATGCTCCCTCGTGATTTTGCTCACCAGATAGGTGGGAATCTGCGAAGAGTCCGCAAACGGCTCGCCAAACATTCCCGCCAGCTTTGGAATCACGCTCTTGGCATCCTCCTCCGTGATATAGACCTCCGTATGCTCCGTTCCCAGATGCGCGGCAATCTCCTTCGCTATCGGCGCCTCGTTGTACTGCTCCTCCCACATACCCACGGTGAAAGTTCTGACCTTCTGCGCGCTCTGCGCCTGCATCAGCGACACCACCGTGCTGCTGTCTATCCCGGCAGATAAAAATGCGCCCACCGGCACATCCGCCACCATCTGTCCGGCAATGGATTCCCGCAAAAGACGCTCCAGCTCTTCCGCCGCTTCCGCTTCACTTCCCCGGAAGCGGTTTTTTTGTCCCATAACAGCTGTTTCCGTCATCGACCAGTAGCTCTCGATCTCCGGTTTATCAAATGGTGCTTTAACCTTTAATATTTTCCCCGGTTCCAGCTTCCAAATCCCGCGGTATACGGTATACGGGGCCGAAATGTAACCATAACGCATGTAATCGCCCATGATATCAGCGTTGACCGAATTGGTAAATCCATCCAGAGAGGCAATCGCGCCGAGGTCCGAAGCGAAGACAAGGCTTCCATCATTTCCACTGTTATTTATATTACCTTTTAATATTCCATAAAATAACGGCTTTTCTCCAACTCTGTCCCGCGCAAGAAATAACGCATGTTCTTCCCTGTCATACAACGCAATCGCAAACATTCCCTTGATCATTTTCAGTGTATCTTTCAATCCATAAGCAGCAACCGACTCCAGAAGCGTCTCCGTGTCGGAAGTGCCGCGAAAGGCAGGCACCCGTCCTTCCGCCAAAAGCTTTTTTCGAATGGAAGCGTGATTGTATATCTCCCCGTTGTATGCGATCACATATCTGCCGTCCCGGGAAATCATGGGCTGCGCCCCGGCAGGCGACAGCTCCACAATCGCAAGCCGCCTGTGCCCCAGCACCACCCTATGATCCTCCGAAGCCCACACACCCGCCGCGTCCGGTCCCCGATGCTTCATTTTATCGCACATCCGCTTGATATTCTTCTGCCAGTCTCCCCTGAAATTACAAAAGCCCGCAATCCCACACATGTGTTATTTTTCCTTTCCCAGCCTTTTTCAACTTAGCCACGGAGAATGCCGCTTTTCAGGCATTCTCCCGCGTGAAACTCAGTGTTTCTTGGCGTCCCGCCCAATGGCGGGACGTCTTTAGAAGCACTTTTCACGCTACTCTTCGTATTGTGCGTAATCCCCGTTCGCAATCCGCTCCCTGATCGTCCTGATAGCCTCATCCTGCCTTGTTTTCCACAACTCGTAGGATTTGTCCCACGACTTGTAAACGGCATCTCCACGATGGTCAGGAAGCGCATAATGAGCCTGCAGATAACTTTCCAGGAAATCCGTGCACTTTTCCGCCCCCACCGCATTGGTATGGCTGCCGTAATCCGCGAAATCTTCCTCAAAGACGATGCCGATCTCGTCGTAGTAATCGTTCATATTCAAAAAGCCGTAGCCGCTTTCTTTCACAATCCCGGCCATATAGTTGAACATCTGCTGTTCCTTTTCCGATTCCCCATAGGGTGAGACGAGAAACAGCGCCTCCTGCCCGTTCTCCTTCAAGTAGGCGAGCAGCTCCCGCAGATACGCCTCCTGCTCCTGCGGCATCGCCAGAACGCCTTCCATACCGCCGCAGGAAGGCTGTGGCTGCGGCCCCACCTCATCCCGAAAGGTATAGCCCTTTAACGGATGGCTGTGTCGATAGAACATATTTGCCCACTCCGAGGGCAGCGCCAGCATTTTCCAGTTCGTGTGGTACTTCATAATATCAATATAGTAGCTTAAGCGGCCCTCCTCGTCGTCCTCAGGCACCAACCCCCGTATCGTGCGGATCCGCTGAAGCGAATAGCGCAGATTGTCGGTCACGCCTCTGGTATAGGCCATATTTTCCATCAGTCCCGCCTCTTCCATGGTAAACATGCGCATCTCGAAAATATAGAGCGCAGGCGACTGGGTTTTCTCCGCCTCCTCCGCCAGATAGCGCATGGCCGCGGGCCGCTGTACGTTGGTGGAAAGCGGGTACATGGCGATCCCCGTCTCCCCCCACAGCTTTGGCGCCGCATAATAAGGAAACACCGGGCTGGAACCGATCATCACCACGTCCAGCGAATCCTTCTTTTCCGCATAAAAGCCCGCAAACCGATCCTTCACGTCGCCGTTTGTCCGCACCATATAGGACACCGGCCAGAGGATAAGCAGAAACAGCAGCACGAAACCCGCCGCCTGCAGCGCCTCAAGCCGTCCTTTTCCGGGCCGCTTACCGTTATGCTTTTCTTCCGTCGAAATCTGAGGTTTTCCCTCTTCCGTCCCTCTGTCCCTACTCACAGAAGCTCTCCTTATCATATCATGCGTTATTTATTTGTGTCATTGTTCCCCAGCCGAATTACTATTATATGTTATTTATCCAGGATACCCTCAAAATAACTCTTCCACATAGGATTCACCCGCTCCGGCGCAAGTCTCTCCTGCATCTTAGCCGCCTCCCGGCCAAGCCCGTCCGCATAAACGGGATCGCCCAGAAGTCTGTCCATGGCTCTCTCCAGCGCCTCCTGATCCCCCGCAGGAATGACCAGTCCGTTCACGCCGTCCTCCATCAGCTCCTCCGTGCCGCCGCTCGGCACATCCGTGGCAATCACGGGCAGTCCCAGCGCCAGTGCTTCAATCAGAGCGTTGGAAACCCCCTCTGAGTAGGAAGTGAGCAAAAACAAGGAAGCCCGCTCTATCCGCACCGCCACATCCTGCACTACGCCCGGCAAAAGCACCCGCTCCGCAAGGCCAAGCGCTGCCGCCGTCTCTTCTATATGAGAGCGCAGCTCCCCGTCCCCATAGATCACAAGCGAATATTCCGGGTATTTGTCCTTCAAAGCCGCAAAGGCGCGAAGCTGCATCTCATGATTCTTGTTGGCGTCCATGCGGCCCACAGACACGATCTTTTTCTCCCGCGCGCCCGCATATCTTGGCCTGATAAAAGCAGGATTCAGGGAATTGGGCAAAATCACGGCCTTCTTCCCCACCTTCCCGCAAAAGAAACTTCTGGAACGCTCCGTCTGCAAAACAATCCCCGCCGCACAGGAAAAGAGAACATCCGCCAGCATCCGCATCCCCTTTGACGGATACTCCTCCTTCGCCTCCCCGACCACCGAGACAACAGCCTTCGTCTTTGTCCCCATGGCGGTGACGACCGCCATAAAATTATTTTTTCCGATACAGGACAGCACCAGATCCGGTTTTTGCTCTTTCCATATCACATGTAATTTATTGAGCCGCTTAAAGAAATTGACCGCCCGGCTGGCGGACACTTTTTCCTCCTCAATGTCGGAGAGGATTCTCACAATTCCATCCGGCAGATCATACTCTTCCTCCTTCTGATATTGTGTCACCATAACGACACGATATCCTTCCGACTGAAAGTAGTCCGCCAGATTTACAAACACACGTTCCGCTCCGCCCTTGCGAAGAGAGCCAATATAGAAGGCTATTTTTTTTCGTTCATTTTTCTCACTCATGGTTTTGCATAAATTCCTTCATTTTTCGACTAATCACACCTGTTTTCGAATAATATTCCTGCATTTTTCGTCGGAATCTGTCAAAAATTGCATCTTTAATTAAATTCTCATTTATTTTCGTATGTTTGAAAATACAGATAATTCATCCTATTTTCTGAAAATTCAATTTTGTTTTCGTCCAAATAACATTCGCAATTCTTTCGCTTTTTAAGATTTCACATGTTACTGTTTCCATAAAAATATGCATACCACTGTTGAAAGACAAAGAAGGCCCAGATCATCCCCGAGTAGTTTTCCCCCGTCCCGCTTCCCCTGTCCCCTGTCTCAAGGTAACTCTTCACCAGCTTTGGCACATACGATTCGTCGAATATGTTTTGACGCTTCAGGAAGTCATTATCTACATAACATAACGTTTGTTCTTTAAGCGGTCCTCTAAGCCACTTGTCCAACGGAACCCCGAACCCTTTCTTCGGGCGCTCCAACAGCTCCCTCGGGACATAGTCGTAAGCGATATCTTTCAAAATATGCTTTTTGTCCCCCGCCGCGTATTTATAGGAATGGGGAATCCGATAGGAAAAGTCCATCACATCCGGATCAAGAATCGGGCAGCGAGCCTCCAGCGAATACTTCATGGACGCACGATCCATCTTACAGAGAATATCTCCCGGCAGATAAGTGTCCATGTCCAGAAGCATCCGACATATCTGCCAGTCCCCCGCCGGATAACCGCTCTCCACCGGATAGTGCACGGGAAGCGCGCATTTTCCCGAAGGCAGTCCGCCCACCATGTCCCGCGCCATCCCCGGATAATTTCCCGCACTAAACTGCGTCTTCGACTCCCGGTCTCTGTTTCCGGCAATCACCCGCACCTTAAAGGGCAGTTTCTTCTCCATGCCAAACCGCCTGATACCCGGCAGATTGCAAATTCCGTGCACAAGGCCGCCGAGCGCATCCAGTTTCTGCGCCTGCGCCACCTTTTCATAGATATTGTAGCCGCAGTAGAACTCGTCCCCGCCATCGCCCGAAAGCGCCACCGTGACCTGCTCCCTGGCAAGCTGACAGACTAACATTGTCGGAATCTGCGATGGATCCGCAAAAGGCTCATCATAATACTTCGGAATGCTCTCCACCATCTGCAGCATGTCCGCCTCTGTAATCATCAACTCCGTGTGGGCAGTCCCCAGATAATCCGCCACGGCTCTGGCATAGGGCGCCTCGTTATAGCTCTCCTCATAAAAACCGATCGAAAAGGTCTTCACCGGCTCCGCGGAATGCGCCTGCGCCATCGCCGTCACCAGCGAGGAATCGTAACCGCCGCTCAAGAAACTCCCCAGCGGCACATCCGCAATCATGCGAAGCGACACAGCGCGCTGCAGGAGCGCTTTCAACTGCTCCTTCGCCTCCTCATAGCTCTTTACGGGGTATTTCGCCGCTCCTTCATAGGCTTCCCTCACATTCCAGTAGCTCCAGGTTTGGATCTGCCCGCCCTGAAACTTGAGAACCGCACCGGGCGTTAATTTAAACACATTCTCAAAAACACTCTCCGGCGCATTAATATACTGCTGAAAGAGATAGCGCGAGAGCACGCCCCTGTCTATCTTTGCCTGAAAATCCGGACAGGCCATAAACGGCTTCAACTCCGACGCGAACACAAGCTCCTCCCTCTCATACCAATAATAGAGAGGTTTCTTGCCGATCCGGTCGCGAATCAGATAAACCGCCTCTTCCTCCCGGTCAAAAAGAGCGATGGCAAACATCCCGTTAAACCGGTTCACACAGGATATGCCCCATTTTAAATAGGCGGCTATGATAACTTCCGTATCGCAGTCCGACCGAAAGGGATAGTCCGCCAATTCTTTCCGCAGTTCTCTGAAATTATAGATTTCGCCATTGTAGACCACAATAACCCGGCCATCCGCCGAATGCATGGGCTGATGCCCCAAAGCCGAAAGATCCAGAATGGAGAGCCGTCTCTGCGCAAGTCCAACCCGATAGCCCCCCGCCATCTCAAAAAACTCTTCCCCGCTGTCGTCAGGCCCCCTGTGGGACATCGTGTCATTCATCCTTTTCAACTGTTCGGGCGTGACCTCCCGCCTTCTAATGTACCCGCAAATCCCACACATATCACCTTACATCCTTACCCATAAAGTATTCCCGGTATTCCCCGAAGTCCTTACATTCATTATCCACAGACTCCACCAGCTCCACATACTTCTCCTGGATCAAAGCCCGATAATTTTCAAAATTATTATAGCCCTTTTTGCTCCATGCAAAAGGATGCGTCAGAATCTGCACCTTATCGTAACCGGTAATATTCGCCTCGTCCGGATAGCCGTACCGCCATACATGATTTGCATCCGACATATATTTTACATTTAATTTAGTATCATCCGTTATTTTATCGGCAAAGGTAAAAAAATCATCCTGATACGCGTTGAGCAGGCCCTCCAGCTTGATATTCTCCCGGAGCACATCCTTGGAAGGCCTGTGCACGGAAAACTCCGTGATGGCAAAGCCAAACATCTCACTCAGAATATCAACCTCCGTACGGATGCGCTTTTTGATCTGCTCCATATCGGTCATGCCGTTCAAAGCAAAATGAAGGCCGATACGCTGCCCCCGCTCGTGCATGTCCTTGATAATATCCATATTTTTGCGCGAAAGAATATTGTAGGAGTTGTTCGTCCACTGGAAAAAGAAGGTGGATGTGAAATCCATGCTCTGCTCCACCTTGGCGACCTGCCACGCCCTCTCCACGCTGTACTCCACATCATGGCGCATAATGACAAAAGAATCTCTGTTTAACGCCTCCGCATAGCCGCACTGACGGCCCGTAGACTTTATAATTCTGATCATTTCCCTGTAATCGTCAAATGAAAACATATTCTCCTCCATGTCAGAGCAGTTTACTGCGATGACACGCGATGAGAAATTCGCGAAGGCGATTTCTCATCTGCGATCAAGGCACATTTGAGGCTCTGTCTCAAATTGCCGATTGAAAAATCAGTGCATCAGCATGATTTTTCAATCTTTCCTCCACCCGAAGCGCTTGCGCTTCTCCACTTTTGAATAAGTTTACCATATTTTTGAAAAAACCGCTACTGTGCCCGCCGCACCGACCGTTTCCCATAATAGGCGGCAATGCCCTGATTCACCCAGCCGTTTTCATCCTCGTCGATATAAAAGCACTCAAAATCCTCGATATAATCCGGCACTTCCAGCGCCACGTCATCCTCTGGACAGGTTTCCAGATAGTCGTAGAGAGCGGCACATTTATCATAATACTCCCTGTAGCTTCCATTGTGCACATGGCGCGCCACACGGTACAGGGGAAGCTCCTCCATGGATAGGGGCGTGACAATCAGCGCCGCCAGAAAGATATAGAGCAAAATCGCGACCGTCCGTCCATCCGACGGCAGACCGCAGAGCCTGTGGGCACAGACGCCCAGAAACAACGCCAGATTCAAGAGGGAAATCACCATGGCTGTGTCTATTATAAAATAACACCTGTTTGGAACGTAATACCCGCCGTATCCGAGTGCCACGGGAAAGTACGCCACCATTCCCGAAAGAATCGCAAGTGCCGTGGCAATGCCATATTCCCGAAGCGCGATCCTGCATCTTCCCGACAGATACACGCCTGCCCCAATCATCAACAGAAATACCAGTCCCAGCATCGTCCCCCGAAACAGCCTGCCCGACTCCTCCGCGAACATGCGCACGGCATAGGCAATCGCCTGCCCGAAATGCAGACCCGCGCCCGCCGTCCCGTCATGTCTTGAAAAATTGCCCGGCGCGGCCGCATTGATCAGCGCACCCGCAAAGCCCGCCGCAAAAACCGTCAGGTTATACCGCGAAACCTTCCGTGTTCTTAGGAAAAACACCACTGTCAGCAGCAGCGCCGTATAGCATCCCGCGCCCGCCACCGCCAGCGACCCGCCGGAAGAGAAAAACAGAAGAACTGCCGCGGCAGCCGCACAGCCCTTTTTTCTGCCGGTGCTGATCGTCTCCTTATTCGCAAGAAGAAGCAGCGCCAATGCAAAGAGCAGCAGGGAAAAAGGCATACTGTACGCCACCGCCCCGGAAAACCAAAAATAAACTTCCGCGTATACGTCCGCGTTCACCACCGTCAGAAAGAAGAGCGTGAGAAGCAAAAGCTTAAAAGGCACAAGGCGTCTCGTCCCGTCTGACACTTCCACCCCCGCCGTTTTCCCGCGGGATGCCTCCACCCCGCCGCCGCACGTTCCCATTTCCTCCCGAAAGAAGGATAAACCCACCCACAGCAGCGCCGCCAGCGAGCCGAGAAACAACAGCGCATTCCCCACCATCACCGCCCGAAGCTGGGGCAGTCCGAAATTGTTGATCGGTGAGAGAAACGCCTGCAGAAACATGGAAAACCAGGTTCCCTGCCAGTCCATGTACAAGTCCTGAACATACAGAAGAGACGCCCAAAAATATTTCGGCAGCGAGACATGGAACGCCCCCACCCGCACACCGTGGGTAAAATCATCCCCGCTGAGAACTGTGCAGCCCGCACCCATAACTAGGACGGCAATTACGGCTGCAATTATAATAACACATGTTATTGAAGTTAAAATTCCTGCTGCTTTCTTTCCTCTCACTCCGTTACTCCCTTCGTTCAGCACACGCCCATTCGCAAAATTGCGCTTACCGCGCTTTTCGCTGTTTCGCAAGCTCAGATTGCGCAAAGCGCAATCGGCTCATCTGCGGGCGTTCCCTCGGATCACCCTCTGCCCGTCAATTACATACTAGTGCTCCATTTACCAATTAACTATCCTTTTTTGCTTGCCAGCATTCCCTTC
>ERZ778512.2028-NODE-2028-length-11740-cov-5.757809_pt1 | contig 11740 bp, 10 predicted proteins | sample MGYA00510346_ERZ778512 | MGnify/ENA primary metagenome ERZ778512 (study PRJEB29527, sample SAMN07138962) | mouse gut metagenome | material: feces | host: mouse | place: China:Nanjing | collected 2016-01-25 ...
ATTCCTTTATTTATCTGTATTTTTTTATTAGAATTTTTATTTATTTCACTGATTTTATTTTCCTTATTTGTTGGATTATCTACAATATTTTTTCTAATTCTTTCTTTATTTTCATTATCTGACGGTGCTGATTCTATTAAGTTAGAGCGACGCAGGGCAGTAACGACAGGTTTATATAGCAGCATTGTAAACCCTGCGTTTAGACCACCTTTAATACAATTAAACGGTAAAAATGCAGTAAGCAACAGCTTTGCGATTTCCTCTCTTGAATAGCCCATATATATCGGCGCAATATAATAATTCCATAGCATCATCACCGCAATCATACCTCCCCATCCACACAATAACCCAATAACAGCACCAGCAGCTTTACGCTTTTTTTGATAAATAAAAGCGGCAGTGCAGGCAAAAGTGCAGCTTGAAATTACATTCATAAGAAAGCCCAATATACCTGTCTGACTTGTTGTTATCATCTGGGCAAATGATACAATCAATGTAATTATTAACGAAGCAAGTGGGCCATAAATTAATCCGCCGATTACAATAATAATATCTTTTGGATCGTACTTTAGAAAGAGTACGAGAGGAATACGCCCAATAGCAGCAGCAATATATGCCAGAGCACAGAGCATCCCAATTGTTGTGAGTTTCTTTGTTTTACAATTCATATTTTTACCTCCAAAATACTGTTGTATTACATTAAATATAATTAATGTAACCTGGTTCTTTTGCACAAATTTGCGCAATCGAGTAGAGAAAATTCGTTTCCCTGCTCATACGTCAGGCACTTGTCAGCTATATTGATATTCTTTGTTTAAGTGCCTGTAAGCATAAAAATAACACCTGAAAAAACGAATGCCTTTCAGATGTTAATAAATTAGGAACAATAAAAATAACTTTTTAATTGTTCCTTAGGTGTATTGAAATGTCAATCAGAGCAGATGGACAAAAAAAGAGTGCAAAAAGCCAGCTAAAGACTGACCATTTCAACACACCTTCTTTAATCCAGACTTTAAATAATCGAGAGAGAAGATTTATCTTCCTGCTCGTGTGCCGCCAATGTGCCATGCATTTCCTCTGTATTGGCGTATGCACAAAATAACTGTCGGTTTTGGAATTTCACCAAATCCTGCGCCTTTGCGCCTGCGGACTTTAACCGCCGGTCGGGAATCTCACCCTGCCCTGAAGACATTGTTCTATTCAGTTTTATTTTTTAAATTATACCATTTGCATATTCAAAATGCAACAAAAATATAAATCATTTCTAAAAATATTACAACTTTGTTTTGGTGAATTGTAACGTTTCAAGCCATGCAAAACCACTTTATGGTTTCAAAGACACATATACTACATAACACCAGAATTTATCGTACTGCATTGGATAAACGCATATAGCTGGCGTTATGTAGTCAGGTTACTCAGAAATTTTAATTATTAAGCAGTATATCATGGTTTGATGCATCTTAATAACTACGATTTCTTACGGACTTTGCAGTATAGTGCAAAGTCCTATACGGAACTATTACCATAAAATAACTTACAAAATTCAAACAAGAAAAATTAAAAATGCTGCATAAAGAAATGTTTATTCTTCTGTTTCCAAATCCACAACTTGTTCTAATGCTTCCTCAACATCTTCAAATTCCTGCGTTCCATCGGAAAGTTTCTCGCGTACTTTTGCAATCTTTGCAACAACTACGCCATCATCCAGGTTAATCATTTTTACGCCAGAGGTATTGCGCCCTATGGTTGAAATATCGTTGACAAGCATTTGAATAATTACGCCTTCTGTTGTAATCATCATAATTTCGTTGTCATTTTTTACTGCCTTGACACCGACAACATTTCCTGTTTTCTCAGCGATACGATAGCACTTTACGCCTTTTCCGCCGCGTTTTTGAACGGTAAATTCATTAAGCCCTGTCCGTTTACCCATGCCTTTTTCTGATACAACAAGCAGGGAATCACCTTGCGTATTTAACTGCATACCGACAATTTCATCATCGTCATCAAGATTCATACCAATAACGCCCATTGCACCTCTGCCCATGGAGCGAACATCTGTTTCTCTAAAGCGGATGCACATTCCATATTTTGTAACTAAGAAAATTTCAGAGTTTTCATCGGTTACTTTTACTTCAATTAACTCATCATCATCGCGCAGCGAAATAGCGGCAAGACCTGTTTTGCGCACATTAGAAAATTCCATAATCGGTGTTTTCTTTGCAATTCCCTTTTTTGTAATCATAAATAAATGTTTACCGTCTTCATACTCATGAATTGGTATCATTGCGGAAATTTTTTCGCCAGGATTTAATTGTAATAGATTGACAATTGCTGTTCCTCTTGCCGTTCTTCCTGCTTCTGGAATTTCATATGCCTTTAAGCGGTATACACGCCCAAAATTTGTGAAAAACATTAGATAATGATGCGTATTCGTCATCAACAAATCTTCGATATAGTCATCATCAATTGTTGCCATTCCCTTAATACCACGTCCGCCGCGATGCTGCGTCTTAAAATTATCCACAGTCATACGCTTAATATAGCCAAGGCTTGTCATTGCGATAACAGTATTGCCGCGTGGGATCAAATCCTCCAAATTAATCTCGGATTCGTCATAGCCGAATTTCGTCCGCCTGTCGTCGCCGTATTTTACCGAAATCATCATAATTTCTTCTTTGATCACACCAAGCAGCCGTTTTTTATCCGCTAAAATCGCTTTATACTCCTTAATCTTTTCCAAAAGTTCTGCGTGTTCAGCTTCAAGTTTTTCCCGTTCCAAACCAGTTAATGCACGCAAACGCATATCAACGATCGCTTGTGCCTGCATATCAGTCAGTCCAAAACGCTCAATTAATCCTTCTTTCGCAGTCTGTGTATTAGCACTCGAGCGAATAATACGGATGACTTCATCAATATTGTCAAGGGCAATCAGCAGACCCTGCAAAATATGATCACGTTCCTCCGCCTTATTCAGATCATATTGTGTTCTACGGGTAACAACCTCCTCCTGATGTAAAATGTAATGGGTTAGAATATCTTTTAAATTCATAACCTTTGGCTGATTATTCACCAATGCAAGCATAATCACGCCGAAGCTGTCTTGAAGCTGTGTATGTTTGTAGAGCTGATTTAAAATAACATTTGCATTGACATCTTTACGTAATTCAATACAGATACGCATACCTTCTCTGTCAGATTCGTCACGCAGTTCTGTAATGCCGTCAATTCTTTTTTCCTTAACAAGTTCCGCAATTTTCTCGATTAATCTTGCCTTATTTACCATAAAAGGAAGCTCTGTAACAATAATACGGTTTTTGCCGTTTGGCATGGCTTCAATGTCCGTTACGCTACGCACGCGAATTTTTCCACGTCCGGTACGATAAGCCTCCTCTACACCGCGCGTGCCAAGAATAATGCCGCCTGTGGGAAAATCAGGCCCTTTGATTATCGGCAGCAATTCGTCAATTTCTGTTTCTCTGTCCTCCAGCACACGATTATCAATAATTTTTACAACCGCCGCAATCACTTCTCTTAAATTGTGGGGTGGGATATTCGTAGCCATACCCACAGCAATACCCTGAGTACCATTTACCAGCAGATTGGGATAGCGGCTGGGCAATACTACAGGCTCTTTTTCTGTTTCATCGAAGTTCGGCTCGAAATCTACGGTATTTTTATTGATATCTGCCAACAACTCCATAGAAATTTTGCTTAATCTTGCTTCTGTGTAACGCATAGCAGCCGCGCCGTCGCCATCCACCGAGCCGAAATTTCCATGACCGTCAACCAATGGATAGCGTGTAGACCATTCCTGCGCCATATTCACCAGCGCACCGTAGATAGAACTATCGCCGTGAGGATGATATTTACCCATTGTATCACCGACAATACGCGCACACTTACGATGCGGCTTGTCAGGACCATTATTTAATTCAATCATGGAATAAAGCACCCTGCGCTGTACTGGTTTTAATCCGTCTCGTACATCAGGCAGAGCACGGGAAGCAATTACACTCATCGCATATTCAATATACGATTTCTCCATTGTTTTCTGCAAATCGACTTCCTGTATTTTGTCAAAAACTGTATCGTCCATAGTCAACCCCCATTCTTGGACAGCTATTGCTAAATAATTACTATTCACAGCTTCCAGTTGCTCATAGTAACAGCATTTGCGCATTCCAAGTGCCTGCTGCAAGGCGCAAATGCTTGCGTAATCTACTGTACTGGGTCGTAAATGCGCAGTTAATGCGCATTTCGACTGTAATAGTAACTGCTAAATATCCAAATTTTTCACATACATGGCATTGGTTTCAATAAATTCACGGCGCGGTTCAACCTTATCACCCATTAATGTAGTAAAAGTAAGGTCAATTTCTGATTCCGCTTCTTCGTTCATAGAAACTTTCAAAAGCACACGCTTTTCTGGATCCATTGTAGTATCCCAAAGCTGCTCTGCATCCATTTCACCAAGGCCTTTGTAACGTTGTATCTTATTATTCTGATCGCGTCCCACCTCGTCGAGAATCTTTGCAAGCTCATCATCTGTGTAGACATATCATACTTTTTTATTTTTTTCTAACTTAAACAGTGGCGGTTGTGCCAGATAAACATGCCCCTGCTTTATCAGTTCAGGCATAAAGCGATAGAGGAAAGTCAACATTAACGTTGCAATATGTGCACCATCCACGTCCGCATCTGTCATAATTATAATTTTGTCATACCGCAGTTTTGCAATATCGAAATCCTCATGAATCCCTGTACCAAATGCTGTAATCATTGCCCTGATTTCTGCGTTTCCATATATTTTGTCAAGTCTTGCTTTTTCTACATTTAATATTTTGCCACGCAGCGGAAGAATTGCCTGTGTTGCACGGCTTCTGGCTGTCTTAGCACTGCCGCCTGCAGAATCTCCCTCTACAATAAAAATTTCACATTTTTTTGGATCCTTATCAGAACAATCCGCAAGCTTGCCTGGGAGAGCCATGCCGTCAAGCGCTGTTTTTCTTCGTGTTAAATCCCTTGCTTTGCGCGCCGCTTCCCGTGCCCGCTGTGCTAAAATCGACTTCTCACAAATTTGCTTTGCAATTGTTGGATTCTGCTCAAGATAATACGTAAGCTGTTCACTGACAATACTGTCAACAGCACCCCTTGCCTCAGAATTACCTAATTTCTGCTTTGTCTGCCCTTCAAATTGGGGATCTTCAATTTTAATAGATACAATTGCTGTAAGCCCCTCTCGAATATCATCACCGCTTAAATTTGGTTCACTATCCTTGAGTAGTTTTGCATTTCTTGCATAATCATTAAATGTCTTAGTAATTGCATTTCGAAATCCAGCTAAATGCGTGCCGCCCTCTGGCGTATTTATATTATTTACAAAACTGTATGCGCTTTCTGTATAGGAATCATTGTGCTGCATAGCAACTTCTACATAAACGTCGTCTTTTTTGCCCTCAAAATACATAATATCATCATAAAGTGGTGTTTTGCTTTTATTTAAGTATGTGACAAACTCGCAGATACCACCCTCGTAATGAAATGTTTTTTCAATTTTTCCGTTTTCTGGCCGCAGATCACGCAGAATAATTTTTAAATTTTTTGTAAGAAATGCCATTTCCCGCAGTCTTTGTTTTAAAGTATCAAAATCAAAAACAGTATCCTCAAAAATCGTATCATCTGGCAAAAATGTTATTTTTGATCCCGTCTTACCCGCTTCGCAATCACCTATCACTTTTAGCGGATAGCAAACATGACCGCGTTCATAGCGTTGCTTATAAATTTTACCCTCACTGCAGATTTCCACCTCAAGCCAATTGGAAAGTGCATTTACCACCGATGCGCCAACACCATGCAATCCACCAGAAACTTTATATCCTCCGCCGCCAAATTTACCGCCTGCATGGAGAATTGTAAAAACCACCTCTACAGCAGGAACACCTGCTTTATGGTTAATACCGACTGGAATCCCCCGTCCATTATCAATTACTGTAATTGAATTATCGGGATGAATGGTTACATCTATGGTATCGCAATAACCGCCAAGTGCCTCGTCGACCGCATTGTCTACAATCTCATATACCAGATGATGCAGACCTCTTGAAGAAGTGCTCCCAATATACATTCCCGGCCGTTTGCGGACAGCCTCAAGCCCTTCCAAAATCTGTATCTGGTCAGCTCCGTATTCCATACTCATACAATTTACCTTTCCTTTCCCAGTATCTACTGTTTAAAATCCTGTGTTTTATAGCACGGATGCTTTTGCGCTGTTTTTCTGACTGTTTTGCATATCTTTTATGTTTCCGTTTGAAACCTCGAAAATTTTATTGATTTCAAAACGGTTATTTACAAATTCTTCTAAACCTGTACATGTAATAATCGTCTGGATATCTCCAATACTATTTAAAAGATAATTTTGTCTGCTGCTGTCAAGTTCAGAAAGCACATCATCCAAAAGCAGCAGCGGCGTATCGTTTGTCAGTTGTTTCACCAATTCAATCTCGGCTAATTTTACAGATAATGCAGCTGTTCTCTGCTGACCTTGTGAACCAAACTTTCTAAGGTCAATACCGCCTGCTGCAAATGCAAAATCATCTCTGTGCGGGCCAACAGAAGTCTGTTTAAAACGGATATCTCTTTCTTGACTATTCTTTAATTTTTCCTCAAAATCCGCGACCAAAACATCTGGTTCATAAACAATCTGAAGTTTCTCCTTGCCGCCCGATAACTTTAAATGTATCTGATAAATAATCTTATTTAATTGTTCTACAAATGAACTGCGGCATTCCATTACTTTGCTGCCATAGGAAACAAGCTGGGAATCCCATACAGACAATGTATCTTTCAGGCTGGGATTTACATATAATTCTTTTAGCAGCTTATTGCGCTGATTGATAATTTTATTATAACTATTTAACTGTTGCAAATAAAATCCATTTAACTGACAAAGTTCCATATCCATAAAGCGGCGCCGTTGTGCAGGCCCATCTTTAATAATTGATAAATCTTCGGGTGAAAAAAACACAACATTAAGAAGTCCAAGCAGATCCGCCGCTTTTTTAATTTTCTGTCCATTAATGGCGATTCCTTTTGACTTATTTTTGCGAAGGTGCATATCCACTCTATTTTTCAGGCCATCTTTTAGTACATAAGTACGAATATGCGATTCTTCTTTGTCAAAATGAATAATATCCCTGTCTTTACTTCCCTTATGGGATTTGGTGGTTGCAGATAAATAGATTGCTTCGAGGATATTGGTTTTACCCTGCGCATTATCACCATAGAGAATATTTGTACCACTGTCAAAATGTATAGACAGGGAGTTATAATTTCTAAAATTTTCAAGTTCCAAAGACTTTAATATCATAATTTGATCCCTTTTTTCGTTTTAATTACAAAGGACTCCCCATTATATGACACTTGATCGTTATTGAAAACCTTTTTTCCGCGTCTGGTTTCCACAACGCCGTTTAAACGCACAAGACCATCCTGTACAGCGATTTTAGCATCCACGCCAGATCCAGCAAGCCCTGCTAATTTTAATGCCTGCCCAAGTTTTATAAATTCATCCTGAATCCATACTTCTTTCATATCAAATATGCCATCCTTTCTGCTGTATATATGCTGACAACCGTTAAAATTTACCAATCTCTGCACAACCCATATTGCATAAGCGGGCAATACGTGTTATACAGAAAGGAAAATCTAATCGCTTGTAAGTATAAATTCGATTTAACCAACAGTGCTGAAAGTTACTGGTAATATCAAATAGGTGTAGCTTTCTTCATTATCTTTAATAAAACATGGCGCTTTGGGATTGAGCAGTTTCATTTCAACTTCTTCGTCGTCAATTACTTTTAACGCATCAATTAAAAATTTTGGATCAAATCCAATCATTAAGTCTTTTCCCGATTTGATAATATCAATCTCTTCGTCAAGACTGCCGATTACAGAATTCATGGTTAATTCCATAACATCATCTTTAATATTTAAAATCAGCGGTTTTTTATCACCCTCTTTAACAAGAAGCGTAGATCGATCAATACAGCTTTGAAATTCCCGCTTATTTAATCGAACTTTTGTTTCGTAATCGGCAGATAAAATATTATCTATCTTTAAGTATTCCCCCTCAATCAGTCTTGAAACAACTGTTGTATTTTCAAATTCAAATAAAATATGCTTATCCGTAAAGAAAATATGAACATCTTTATCTGCGTCACCCGATAAAATTTTGCTGATTTCATTTAATGTTTTACCAGGCACAATTACTTTTTTTGCAGGATAAGAATCTTTTAACTGCGTTTTACGAAGCGAAATACGTAGTCCATCGGAGGAAACCACTTTAAATATACTGTCTTGAATCTCAAACAATTCACCGGTAAGAATTTTATTTGTTAAATTATCGGCAATAGAAAAACTCGTCTGCCGTATTAGTTCTTTTAGTGTAAACTGCGAAATTAAAATGGAGTCTGACCGTTCAATATGGGGAAGTGTAGAAAAATCTTCACCAGATTTTCCAATAATATTAAATTTCGCTTTTTCACAGGTAATGGTTGCTTTGTAGGAGGCATCCGTTACTATGGTAACATCATTGTCTGGAAGTTTGCGAACCATCTCTAAAAGAATTTTTGCATCGAGTGCAATTGTTCCTTTTTCGATAATCTCACCATCAATTATCGTTTCAATCCCCATTTCCATATCATTAGCAGTCAGTGTAATCTGTCCTTTTGTTGTATCCATCAGAATGCATTCTTGGATAGATAATGTTGTTTTGCTTGGTACAGCCTTGGAAACGGTGTTAACGCCATTTAAAAGATTTATTTTAGAACATATTATTTTCATGTGTATAACTCCCTTCGCTGTAGTTGTTAAAATGTGGCGGCAGAGCAGCAGCGCAAAAAATATATATAAATAAATATAAATTCGTAATCTTAGTAATAATAGGCGTGGAAATGTGAATAACTCTGTTATCCCTTGAAAATACAGCATTTACGTTCAGAATAAATCTGTGGATAACGTTCAGAATTATTCTGAAGTTATTCAGGTTTATCCACAACCTAATGGTTAGGAGGGTGCGATCTTTTTCTTAATCGTTTCGATTTTATTTCTTAAATCCTCATCTGTCTTAAGTTTTTCCGCAATTTTATCCACACCATGAATAATGGTGGTGTGATCTTTTTTGCTTAACAGTGCGGCAATATTCTGCAATGAGGCGCCAGTCATTGTACGGCATAAATACATAATAATCTGACGGGGCAGTACATATTCGGAATTGCGCTTTTTGGAGGTTACGTCTTCCCTTGCTACATTAAAATGGTCGGAAACAACATCAATAATTAAATTGGGTGTTACTTCGCGTACTTGATCGGGATAAATAACATCTTTGAGTGCATCCTCAGCAAGCGCAAGCGTGAGTTCTTTCTTATTTAAGCGTGCATTCGCCAATACTTTGTTTAATGCCCCCTCAAGCTCACGGATATTAGACTTAATATTTGTGGCTATATACTGAATAATTTCATCGTCAATTTCCTTATTATAAATTTCAGCGTTTTTGCGTAGAATTGCCATACGTGTTTCATAGTCTGGCGGTTGAATATCCGCAATCAATCCCCATTCAAACCGTGAGCGAAAGCGCTCTTCTAGGGTTTCCATTTCTTTTGGCGGTTTATCAGAGGAAATGATTATTTGTTTGCCAGAAGAATGCAGGACGTTAAACGTATGGAAAAATTCTTCTTGTGTTGATTCTTTGCCAATAATAAACTGAACATCGTCGATAAGAAGGACATCAACCGTTCGGTATTTCTCACGGAGTTTTGTCATAGCAGCAGCGTTACCGCTTCGGATTGATTCGATAACTTCATTTGTAAATTGTTCGGATGTTACATATAGAACTTTCATATTGTTATTTTGTTCCAACACGAAATGTCCGATCGAGTGCATTAAGTGGGTTTTGCCAAGCCCTGCGCCGCCGTACAGATACAGTGGGTTATAGGCACCACCTGGCGATTCTGCAACCGCAAGTGCAGCAGAGTGGGCGAATTTATTATTGCTCCCTACGACAAAGGTATCAAATTTGTATTTATTATTTAGGTTTGCATGGTCATAATTATGACTTGTGCTGCGCTTCGGAGCAGGTAAAGGTTTGCCTTTCTTAACTTCAGGTATTGCAACATCGCCTTCTGCGATAAAATCAATATCGTAGTTGCGGTTCATTAATTCGGAAATTGTTACCTGAAAATATATCTTATATTGTTTTTGGATATAGTTCAGAAGATGTGCCTGCTCTGCTGGAATTAAAATTGTTACAACATCGTTGTCCTCTTTATAAAATTGCAGCGGTGCGACCCATGTATTAAAGGATATATTGGTGAGATCGTATTCGTGCCGCAATATCTCCTTGATTTCGTCCCATCGTTCTTTGATTTCGTTCATGTTATACCTCTGCCTTTGGGGGCATTCTTAAGCCCCTTTTTGATTCTTTATCCCAAAATGATAATAAACATACACTTTAATAGTAAACCAAAACCGCGAAAAAATCAAACAATTATGGAAAAATAGTTTAATAAAATGTATTTTTTTATACACAATATCCTCAAAAAAAGTGTTGATAATGTGGATAAGTCTATCAACAGCATGTGGAAAGTGGATAAAATACACGATTTATTGGAGGGTTATCCACAAAATTGTGGATAACTATGTGAATAATTATATACATATTCCACATTTATAAATAGTGGCTTTGTAAAGTTTCGGCGAAAGTTTTCTACATTATTTAAACAAGATATCCACAAGTTACCCACAATTTGTGGATATCTTGTGGACAGTGTGGATTTTTTGGGGATATCTGTGGATAAGTTGATGATAAAGATATGGCTGCCGCTTACAGCGGCAGCCATATCTTTAAAATAATGTGGTTTTGATATTATTGTTCATTTAAATATGCTGTATAACAAGTTTCAAATTGTTTTATATTATAACCTGCTTCTTTAAATTTTTCTATTTCATTTTTGGTAAGAACATAAATACTATTGTCCAAAATATTAGTATCCCATACAAAATAACCAATACGTTCTGCTTCAACCCACTTATCAGGATAATTTTTCCATTCAACAGTTTCTCTATATAAATCAACAGGATATTTCGTATAAAACAAGACTTGTGGATGTCTTATTTGATTTGAAATGCGTATAGTATTTATTTCTTTTTCTTCGTACAACTCTATGGCATATTCCAAGGCTTCTTTGCTGCCAACCAGTTGTACTTCTTTTATAATATCTTGATATTTTGTAAAATAATAAGATTCAAAAATACAAAAGGCGAATAAGTAGATAAAAAAAAGGAATGGCTTTATTTTGGGATACATTTTGTTAATTGCTATAATAATCAAGAACAAAACAGCTAAATTTAATTGGTTTGCTCTATGAATACACATAGATTTTAAAAGACTAATAATAATATCAATCAATATCCATACTAATAAGAATAAATCATATCCAAATAATTTATTTTTTAAATTATAAACTGCATTTTTAATTATAATTAACGCTCCCGATATAATAAAAGGTAAGGAAAATAAATAATATAATCCAAAAAATGGAGTAACACTCATTATATTATCATCATTTTGTTTGATATAGATACGAAATAAATTTTTTATGTTATCTATTATATTTTTCAGAGTAAATTCATCACTTCTAAATGAAATCAGTTTCGGTATGGATATCCATGATGTTTT
>ERZ778512.2033-NODE-2033-length-11717-cov-3.774138_pt1 | contig 11717 bp, 7 predicted proteins | sample MGYA00510346_ERZ778512 | MGnify/ENA primary metagenome ERZ778512 (study PRJEB29527, sample SAMN07138962) | mouse gut metagenome | material: feces | host: mouse | place: China:Nanjing | collected 2016-01-25 ...
TCACCGGTAGTGCAGGAAGCTTTGAAAAACGGAATACAATTGATATGACAGAAAAGAAAAAAGAGATAACAGAACGCCTGGAACGGGAATTTGATGTATGCGACAAGCATATTCTTCGTATAAATGAAGCTCTTGAAGGATTAGGGGTCAAAATTCCCATGTCTGCGGATTGTTATTCCAACTTGACAACAGAACAAGTCCGCTGCATAGACCAATTCATATTTCGCTTTTCCAAATTGCAGGACTCCATGGGAGCAAAAATATTCCGATACATATTGGAATATCTGGATGAAGACATCACCGCACTTCCTATGCGTGACATTCTGAACCGTCTGGAACGTTATCTTATTATTCCAAGTGCTGATGAATGGACTTATATACGTGAATTGAGAAATGAGATTTCACACGATTACCCCTTGCTTGAAACAGATGTTGCCGCCATTTTGAATGAACTGTTTTCCAAAACAGATATTATATTTAGCATTTACAGTAAATTGAAAAGTGTCTTCAATAATAACAGACACGCTTAAGCTGTGATACAGGCTATTCTTTTCTTTCCCGATATTTTTTTCGGGACACAAACTTCGAAACGAAATTATCGAGAAGAAACAAACGCTCAGGAAATTCACGCTGAATGCTGAATGAAATTTTCTCCGTCGTCCACCTATTTTATAAAGAAAGCAATCTTTTAATCCGTAATAATGATAAGAGAATAAGGCTCATATCCTATCTTTGATCGGAGTATAGAATTCTATAAAGAAATGGTTAGTGTTAAACAAGATCCATTCGTTGGTAAACGGGAGTTTATCCAGTTCCGGGTCTTTGTTTTTCTTATTAAATTAATTTCCTATAAAGGAAAGACGCAGAAAGGCATATTTTGTACTCTCTCAACAGAATCAACCAGTTATTCCGACCATTTCTTAAAACCTTTTTCTTTCGTTTATGTTGAATTTAGAAGTTAGTAGACTTAACTCTGACTAAATAAATAACATTTAACAAATGAAAGCAATCTGCCGTATATTCCTCTTAACATTTCTGACACTCTTCGCAAGTTGTCAGGATGAAGAACTGGATACGCCTCTTCCGATGAATCCTCAATTTGAAGCACGTGCCACTACCGGTTCATCCCCCCTTATCCAAAACGCCGACAAGACCTGGACGGCAAACAAAAGAGTTCCTCTAGTAGGACAAGGACGCATCATTGACGACATATCCAATTCGCTGATTGCCGTACTGAATGCCAATGGAGGAATCAGCAACATGACGGATATGGACTTAACCAATTATGCCTCTTTCGGTGGAGCCGCCCTTGCAGACTTGCTTAGCAATCAGCTTGCTTCCGTACGTGATATCAATCATGTATATGCCGGAGGACAGGTAGCAGGATTTGTGTACAAGATATCCAACACTTCCCTACTGACGGCCAACGTATTGAAAGGCTTCTGGCTGAAAACCTTCTTAAATGGGCAAGAACAGGAGACTGTAGGAGGAGACACTGGCGCAACCACCCTGGCTTTGAATATGCTGAGCGCAGGCAACAACGATGGACAGCAAGCCATTTCCATATCAACCGGATTGACAAAACCCTTTGATGAAATAAAAATAGGCATGACAGGCATCTCATTGGCAGTGCTCAACAGCCTGAATCTATATTATGCTTTTGTGGGAGAGAATCCGATAAAGCCGGTTGTAACAGGGGGAACTTACTTTCCCAATGCGGCCATACATTACAATGCCGGCCTAGAAACCGGATGGACAAGCCTTCTCCTTAGTGCTCAAGCCGCCAAATTGGTAAATGCCGACTTGACAGACGGAGCTACTTTCGGAACACTAGCGGGCCTATTATCAAACCCGTACATTACTGTCAACCTCGGCACCACCGTATCCGCCGGTTCCGAAATAGGTTTCTTTACTTCCAATGTTGATCTTTTATCCATCAATCTGGCCGGGGGCATCCAACTGACAACCTTTGACAACAATAATATCCAGCAAGAGGAAATAACCATAAACTCGCTATTAGGCATCTCTGCTCTTGCAGCAGGGAAAGGAAGCCAAATCAGTATGATTATAAAAAAGCCTTGCTCACAGATACGTATCAAATATAATGGAGTGAACGTGTCACTTGGTTCCACCACTGTGAACTATGCTTTTGTGCGCGATCCTATCGCTGTAGACCTTTCCAGCTATTTCTCCATAGGCAATGCTACGACCAGCAACAACTATTACCAACTCACTCCTCCTACCATAGGTACAGTGACCTGGACCATTACCAATGCCCCGGCAGGAGCAATGCCCACCGTAGCCGGAAATAAAATAAGCGGAATGACGGTAAACGGTGACTATACCCTTACCGCCACCTATACCAAGGATGGCGTGGCCTCCACACAGTCCGCCATTATCACCCGCAATGCCACAGGAATGAACGGAACAAACTGTAGCACCCTGATTGGCACTGCCTACAACGCCAGTGCCTACCAACCCACAGGAGGAGGAAGCATAGCGACCATCTACGACAAGGCAAAGAACATTGGCAATCTGACCGATGACAACCCGGACAACTATGCCACCTATCACAATATAACCAGCCTGCTTGCCAACACTTCCATTGTAGGTATCCGGACAGGAACTTACATCAACAGCACCGGCGCCGCCATACGTACCGGATTCACCATGCAGACCAGTAATGGCCTGCTGGGAGTTAGTGCTTTGAAAGCGTTCCAGATACGGCTTTATGACAACAATACACTGGTATTCCAAAGTACCACCACCGGTAACAATGCCGTTTCTGCCGAACTGGCTGGAAACAGTGGAAACAAGGTTCGTTTCAGTGTAAACACTACTACGAAGTTCAATAAGATAGAACTATGGACCGCAGGAGTATTAAACCTCAATCTGGGAAAATTTCGCCTGTACAATGCCTTTTGGGAACCCATTGCTTCGGCCTGTCCCAGCCAGGCGGCTACTGAAGCCTGCATAGAATTGCTTACCCCCACCAATTATGGGGCAAATATCCATTATGCCGAAACCAAGATAAATGCCGTAGCCTCCGCAGGCGGCTCATTCAATAATTTGGGAAATATGATAGACGGAAGCCTGTCCTCCTATGCCACCGTAATTTATACGAATGTGATAGGTGCAACCACCGTAGCCGTGAAATTCAACACCCTGGATGCCAACCGCCCGATAGGTTTCATCATAAGCAACCCCACTTACCTGGCCAACCTCGATTTGCTGAATGCCACCATGCTGAATGTATACAACAATGGAACTCTGGTGGGAGGTACCTCTGGCGGAACCCTTCTGAACCTAGACGTAACAGGCTCCTCCGGAAACATCTACATACAAGCCACTCCCACTGCTGCCTATAATGAAGTACGCATAACCTTCCCAGCGGTAGCAAGTGCGCTGAATACCACTCAGATATATGGAATCTATACCCGTCAGGATTCGGATGGGAACGGAATTCCCGACTGCGCGGAAGACAATGATAACCCCACCACTTCCATCACCAATGCCGTAGCCGCATCCGAACACGTCTGCGCCAATGCCGGCACAGGTACTTACGATGTTGTTATCAATGTCACCGGAGGTACAGTGGGAAAGACTTATACGCTGAACTGTTACAACTATGGCAACAACAACGCGCTGACCACCAAAACTGTAACCCTGTCTGCCAGTCAGACAATGACCGCCACTCAAATGCCTCCGGGAGATTATTACATCTCTATTCTGGATGGCGCACAGGTAATATGGAACGGAATCCACGCTGCCGTACACCCCTTACAGACCACTTGGAAGACCAATGCCGCCACCACTGACTGGAATACCTGGAACAACTGGGACAACGGAGTTCCCTGGAGCTGTACCAATGTAATCATCCCCGGTAACTGTGTCCGTTATCCGTCTCTGAAATCAACAGAAGCAAATAATTGCAATTATATCCACTTTGCACCGGGTGGAGAAGTGGTGCATACCCAATACCTCACCTACGTCCAGGCATGGGTGGAACTGTCACTGTTTCCGGGAAGATATTACATGCTTTCGGCTCCACTGAAAAATATGGTGTCGGGTGATATGTTCATCCCTGCATCCATGAACGGCAATCAGGGTACTGCACCCTATTTCACCCAGCTGAATGCAGCCAATTCCCTGGAGAACCGTTTCGGTCCGCGCGTTTACCAACGCTTGTGGAATGTGAACGCACCGGGCAAGAAATTTGTGAACAGCGTATTGACCCATGTCAACGTAGCTCCCGATGCCACCAACTGGACAACCCCGTTCAATTCACTCTCGTATGCCTATAAATCCGGTGAAGGCTTCTCCATGCTGGCCGATAAAGAGAATCTGAACGTGAACACGCTTACTTTCCGTTTCCCAAAAACGCATTCGCAATTTACCTATTTCAATGCTTCGGGCAGTGGTTCGACGTATAACGAAACAGGAATTGCACGTACCAACAGCGGACGATTCATTTACGAGAATTCAGACGGAAGCATCCCAAGTTCTTTCAACGTCACACTGACCAACCTGAACTCCAGCAATACCTTCCTGGCAGGAAATATGTTCATGGCTCATATTGACGTGGCCAAATTCCTGGCTCAGAATACCCATGTTACGGCAGTGAAGGTATACGACGGTAACGCACAGAATCCGATGATAGACCCAAACGGTACATTGCTGACCAGTGCCAACGGCTATGCTTATATTGCCCCCATGCAGGCATTCTTTGTGACTTTGAGCAGTGCCACCACCCAGGTCACGCTGATTTATACGGATGATATGCTTACCCAGCAACCGGAAACCACTGTCCGTAGTGCCGCTGCACGAGCCGTAACGGGTGCAGGTGTGATTGACATGAAACAATATTCAAAAGGAATGTCCACAGGTAGCTATTAAAACCAATTCTGCATAAATATAAAAACCATAACCCTTAACAAATCATGAATAAGAAAATAAATAGAACGAACTTTCTCCTTCAGACAGCAAGCTGTCTGCTCTTCATGTTTACAGCCTGCCAGAAGGACGACAACTTGTTTGAAAAACCAACTCCGGGCGAACAGGCAGGAGAAATTTCCCTCCTGTTCAATATTGCCGGTGAACCGGAGACACGCTCAGCAGTGGAGGGTACAGGCAATACACAACACGTACAATATGTACAACTATACATCTTCCAGGGAACCGGAGACAATGCCACCTGCATCGCCTCCGAAAACATAGGATGGGCGGAGCATTTCGGCAACATTCCCCCTACCAATAACGCCCAGATGAAATACAAAGTGAAGTATAACAACTTCATCATAGGAAATCCCTATACCTTCCTGGCAGTAGGGCTGGATGACCAGTCGGGAACCACATACGGACTGCCAACCGCCATCACTGCTTCCGGCACTCCTACCACACTGGGAAATGCAAATGCCATCCTCACCTCGGGAGCCAATTGGACAGCAATTTCCCAATCGGAGCTTTTCGCAGGGTACTCCACCATCACCCCCACCATGTACGGCCTCAACAACGGACGGATAGATATGTATCGCCGGGTGGCAGGGATCACCGGATGGTTTACCCATGTACCCACCACCGTGGGACTTAAAACAGTATCCAGCATACGAGTCTCCCTATACACACAGCAAAACAAGAGTGTGCCCCTCATCAAACGCCGGCAGAAACCTTTATTTCTGGATTATATCGCCAGCCCGGCTACTGCCAATACGGACAGCAAGGTACTGTTTACCATTCCTGCCCCGGGAAACACGGGTACAACAGTTTCCAAAGGCGTATATGTACTCCCCACTCCTGCCCCGCCGGCCGCAGACAGCTATAATTACACCATACTGATAGAAGTGGTGGCAACAGACGGAAGTATAGTTAGTTCCAAACGCGTAAAACTGACTGCGGGAGATATTCTGGACAGTTCTACCGGACAAGGAACCGGCATTATCGATCAGGAATCCGATTACCGTTTTCCTATTATTGCCAACCACTTTTATAGTATCGGCACATCCGCCAATCCTATTAATTTAGGTGGAAACATATAATAAAATCATTTTTACAAAGAATTGAAGTATTCATTGAACTTATTTTTACGGCATGTGTTATACTTGAAGTATCCAAATGAGTTATACAACAAACAGAATAATGGCAAAGAACATTTTATATATCACATACTTCCTGATGTTATCGACATTATCCAGTTCATGCATCAAAGATGGAGATGAAGAATGTGTGGTTTCGCATACAGTCAATATCAAGATCAAGGACAAGAACTATTTTAATGTCAGTAGCTTCCCGGAAGTAGCTCCGGTAGACGAGCAGTTGCCTTTCCGTTGTTTTTCCAGTAACATATATTACCTGTTGCGGAATACAGATACCGGCCAAACGACTTATGAATCCACCATCATGGAGATTACAGACAACAACATTTCGCATAGTTTACAATTAACGAATATTCCGAAAGGCAATTATGAACTCTCTGTATGGGGGAATCTTACCACCGGCGTTTCACCGGGAACTTTACATGCCGATGGGAAGGAGTATACAGACCTCTTTGTGGCAAACTCATCACTGAAAATAGGACTATGCCCCAGTTCTCACACCCTATCCATGGAACGGACCAAGGGAAAGCTATTCATATTATGTACTAATTTTCCCGAGAACTACACCCGCTTGCAAGCAAACATCAAACATATCAACCAAACATCGGACGAGCATCTGGTTTACAAAGGAGATACGGAAGTAACTATAGACCAGCCTCTGAAAAACATAAACGAAATACTGTTAGCCCCTACCCCTACAGAAGGCTCCACATTGATATATATTTCTTTCCATACCCCCGAATCCCGTAGTGCAGTATTACCCCTCATCATTCCGGAAACTAAAATAACGATGAGCCGTAATAAACTGACAGCAATCCGGGTTGACTATAATAACTTAAACCAGACATGGGACATCTCAGTCTATGCCGACGGCAGATGGACTTTGATACACCATCTGGATATATCTTAATTTTTTTTTATAAATTCATTCACTAAACTTTTCAACTTATGAAAAAATTTATTTTCCTTATGATGGCAAGCGCGTTCTTATTTTCGTGCTCCAATAATGACGATTCCCCTTCTAACGAATCCACCCCCAAAAGCGGAGTAACCTTTGAAGTATCAGCAGTCAACAATCTGACAAATGGGATGGGTAGCCGCGGCGCACTTTACAGCCAAGAAGCAGTGCAAAACATTACCAACGTAAAAGTATACGCTTTTATGAGCAACGGATCCGGAGACTTCCTGTACAAGAAGACCTACGACATCAGTGGGTGGACAGCCGGAACTACATTCAAACGTTTTGAAGTAGTTGGTACGGATGACCTGGTTGCAGGAACTTACAAGTTCTTAGCTGTAGGACGTGACGCATCAGATACCTACACCGTTACTCCTGATCCCTTTGTCGTGGACAATACATCGTATGCCAATGTAGAAGCTATGGTAGCAGCCAATGGAGGTGAAAGTGAAATCTTTGCCGGATCTGCCGATGCAACGATTACGGACGGAAGCCGTGTAAGCATTCTGATGACCCGTAAAGTAGCCGGCGTATTGGGATATTTCAAGAATGTACCGCAACAATTGAACAATGAATCCGGTGTCAACAAGACAGTAAGATACATTCGCCTAACAGCTACCGATGCCAACAAACGTGTGAATCTGAGCACCGGAACGGGAGTCAGCACTGAAACGGCAGCCTATCAGATATTTCAGATTGACATGAACGGACAAACTGTCAATAACGGAGTTTATACCGGAAACGACTTGAGCGGCCAAGGTGTGATTAAAGTTGACAATTCACAATTGGCAGGTGCTTTCATGATACCTGTAGCCAATGTGCAATTTACCTTAGGACTTTACGATACTGATGGTAATGTAGTAAAAACATGGTCCGTACTGGATGGAACAACTAACGTATTCTCTTTACAGGCCAATCATTTCTACTCATTAGGTATAAAAAAATCAACAGGAAGTACAGATGGCAGTACTCCGGGAAATCCGGGCCAGCCGGGTGATGAAGACTCGCCTATCGACTTGCTGAATGACCAGAATATCGTTATCACTGTAAGCCCGGCTTGGGAATTAATACATAATCTGACAGTCCAATAACCGTCATTACAATAGTATATATTTTATCATAAAATGATGAGGGAGTATCCATATAACTTTTGATACTTCCTCTTCATGCCTCAACAAATCCTCCCTCTCCATTGTTATTATAATAAAACCATCTAAATATATAAAAATAGAACGATATGAAAATTGCAGAGATTAAAGGAAGAGAGATTTTAGACTCACGTGGTAATCCCACAGTGGAAGTAGATGTCATATTGGAATCGGGAGTCATGGGACGCGCTTCTGTCCCGTCGGGTGCCTCAACCGGTGAACACGAGGCATTGGAATTACGTGACGGCGACAAAACCCGTTACGGAGGAAAAGGTGTATTAAAAGCTATAGAAAATATAAACACTATTATTGCTCAGGCATTGAAAGGAATGGACGCTACGGACCAACGCGGCATCGACCAAACCATGCTTGACCTGGATGGAACTCCAACAAAATCAAAACTGGGTGCCAATGCCATCCTGGGTGTATCTCTGGCCGTAGCAAAAGCTGCCGCCAACTATTTGGATATTCCTCTTTACAGATACATCGGCGGAACAAACACCTATATCATGCCTGTTCCGATGATGAATATCATTAACGGAGGCTCACATAGTGATGCTCCTATCGCTTTTCAAGAATTTATGATCCGTCCAGTCGGTGCTAAAACATTCCGTGAGGCTCTACGGATGGGTGCAGAAGTATTCCATGCCTTGAAACTGGTGTTAAAAAAACGCGGACTGAGCACTGCCGTAGGAGATGAAGGCGGTTTCGCCCCTGCATTGAATGGTACCGAAGATGCCTTGAATTGTATCCTTGCTGCTATCGAAGCTGCCGGATATGAACCGTTCAAACATATCACCATCGGCCTGGATTGTGCCTCTTCCGAATTTTATCATGATGGTATCTATGACTATACCAAATTTGAAGGTAACAAAGGAGAAAAGCGCAATGTTGCCGAACAAGTCGCTTATCTGGAAAAACTGAGTTGGGACTACCCCATTGATTCTATAGAAGACGGTATGGCTGAAAATGACTGGGAAGGATGGCGTATGTTGACCGAACGTCTGGGAAACCGTTGCCAGTTGGTAGGTGACGACTTGTTTGTTACCAATGTAAAATTCCTTGAGAAAGGCATCAGTGAAGGTTGTGCAAACTCCATTCTGGTTAAAGTGAACCAAATCGGTTCTCTGACCGAAACTTTGGATGCCATTGAAATGGCTCAACGCAACGGCTACACTACAGTGACCAGCCACCGTTCCGGTGAAACCGAAGATTCCACCATTGCAGATATTGCCGTAGCCACCAACAGCGGACAAATTAAAACCGGTTCATTAAGCCGTAGTGACCGCATGGCAAAATACAATCAGTTGCTCCGCATCGAAGAAGAATTGGGTAGCCGTGCCATATACGGGTATAAAAAAATAGCACACAATTTTAAAGCATAAACGGTTTATATTCCAAATTCCATAAACGAAGCATGCCTCAAGACGGATCGTGATGATTCCATCTTGAGGCATATTTTTTGAGGAATGGTGGAAGTTTCGGGAGAATAATTAATCTCACCTATTAATCATTCATTATCAACGTCTTACTTATTTTACACAAAAAAACTTCTAAAAAAACAAGCAAAAGACTTGCACAATTCAAATTATCCCCTTATCTTTGCACCGCGTTTGAGAGATAACGCCTCTACAAAAAAAGGAAGTTTGGGTGAGTGGCTGAAACCACCAGTTTGCTAAACTGACGTACGGGTAACCGTACCGGGGGTTCGAATCCCCCAGCTTCCGCAGATAATCCGTAAAATTAATTTTACGGATTATTTTTTTATCATTTTTCTTCAAACCTTCTCAAGGAACTCAAATATATTTCCAAAAACAGAAAATCGTTCTTAGATAAGAGAACATTTATCCAAGAACGATAAAGCAAATCAATTGAAATAATACAGAAAGACAGCGATACCTTCAAGCGCTTTCTTCGGTTGGTCTTTAATTTCAATCGTAAATTTAATTTCGGCCTTGGCTACTCCACGCAAGTTCTGTAAAGAATGAAGACTTGCTACCAAACGAATACTTTGACCAGCCAAAACAGCCTGTCCGAATTTCATTTTGTCCATGCCATAGTTAATCATCATCTTCAGATTATTGACTTCTATAATCTGGTTCCACAGATGCGGAAGAAGCGAAAGAGTCAGGTAACCATGTACAATAGTACTATGGTAGGGACTTTCCACTTTGGCACGTTCCGTATCCACATGAATCCATTGATGGTCCAATGTGGCATCTGCAAAAAGATTAATTCGGTCTTGCGACACTTCCACATAATCAGAAACACCAATCTGTTGCCCTAGCAACTTCTCAAAATCCTCATACGAATTGACAATAACTTTATCCATATATCTCTTTGTTTTAAAGGTTATACACTAATTGGATACAAAAATAAGAAAAAATAATCCTATATTTGTACCCTATTCGCACAAAAGTTTCATTACAGATGAGAATATATGATACATTTTTTTAAAAAATCCATTGCCGCTATAAAATTGCCCGATAAGTTCACTTATCCTTTTCACTATATCCCTCATCCGCTTTGCATATTAGCGGCTGAAGAAGTAAAGACCTATTTGACAACTCAATCCCAATGGCAGAAAGAATTGCAACAAGGAAAAATGTTTGGTGTCCTGATTGTACAAACTCCGGAAAACAAGATAGGTTATTTAGCTGCATTTTCAGGAATATTGGCTGGCACAAACCTACATCCTTTCTTCGTTCCACCCATTTATGATTTGTTACAACCTCAGGGATTCTTCAAAATTGAGGAAGAACACATATCTGCCATCAATGCACATATTACACGCACACAGAATGATCCACGTTACCTAAGCTTACTCCGGCAAATAGAAAAAGAAACAACACAATCCCGGCAAGAATTGACAACCACTAAAGAATTATTCAAAGCCGCTAAAGAAGCCAGAGAAACCAGGCGTAGGACAGAAACTCCCGATGCAAAGGAACTAGCCGCAATGATACGCGAAAGCCAGTTTCAGAAAGCAGAATTAAAACGCATGGAAAGAAGGTGGAAAGACAAAATCACTTCACTGCAAGCGGAAGCTAATGTTTTCACTACCCAAATAGAAGCCATGAAGGTGGAAAGGAAAAAACGTTCTGCCGCTTTGCAACAAATGCTGTTTGAACAGTTTCAGATACTGAACGCCCGGGGAGAAACAAAAGATTTATGTCGCATTTTTGAACAGACCAAACAAAAATTTCCTCCGGCCGGAGCCGGTGAATGTGCAGCCCCCAAATTACTTCAATATGCCTATAAGCATCAATTAAAGCCTGTTGCCATGGCAGAATTTTGGTGGGGAGATTCCCCAAAAGCAGAAATAAGACATCATGGATACTACTATCCGGCATGTAAAGGAAAATGCGAACCTATTTTGGGTCACATGTTACAGGGTCTGGAGGTGGAAGAAAATCCCTTGTTGAGAAACCATGATCACGAAACGCCTTTGGAGATCGTATATGAGGATGATTATCTAGTCGTAGTCAACAAACCGACAGGAATGCTCTCGGTGCCCGG
>ERZ778512.2040-NODE-2040-length-11694-cov-6.332932_pt1 | contig 11694 bp, 7 predicted proteins | sample MGYA00510346_ERZ778512 | MGnify/ENA primary metagenome ERZ778512 (study PRJEB29527, sample SAMN07138962) | mouse gut metagenome | material: feces | host: mouse | place: China:Nanjing | collected 2016-01-25 ...
CCCGACCACCTCGACCGCTACGACTACAAGATGCAGAACTACATCAACGCCAAGTTCCGCATCCTCAACAATCTCACCCCGCAGGACGCCTTCATCTACTGGCAGGACGACCCCGTGATCACAAGCCAGCTCGAACGCATCCGCACCGAGGCGCAGCTCTATCCCTTCGCCGAACACTTCGAGAAGGGCTGCCACGCCTACGTAGACAATGACAGCGACGAGGCTTCGCTCATAATCGACACCCCTGAGACTTCGCTCAGAATGCCCCGCGCCGAGCTCTCGCTCAACGGCCTCCACAACCTCTACAACTCAATGGCCGCCGCCCTCTCGGCCTGCCTGCTCGACATCGACAAGCAGGAGATCCGCGGAGCGCTCGGCGACTTCGAAGGTGTGGAACACCGTCTGGAATACACTGCCACAGTCAACGGCGTCCGCTACATCAACGACTCCAAGGCCACCAACGTCAACTCCTGCTGGTATGCCCTCGAATCGATGCCCGCTGACACAGTGCTGATTCTCGGCGGCAAGGACAAGGGCAACGACTACTCCGAAATCCTCCCCCTCGTGAAAGAAAAGGTGAAAGCCATCATCTGCATGGGCAAGGACAACAGCAAGCTCCTCGACTTCTTCACCGGTCAGGTGCCTGAGATCCATGACACCCACTCGATTCAGGAAGCCGTGGCAACCGCCGCCGCCATCTCCCGCGAAGGCGACACAGTGCTCCTCTCGCCATGCTGCGCAAGTTTCGACCTCTTCAGCAGCTACGAAGACCGCGGCCGTCAGTTCAAGGAGCAGGTCCGTGCACTCGAATCGAAATAGGCTTCAGCCACCACCTATAATTAATATATATAAGCATCCCGATCACATAACCCTCCAATCTCTCCGTCAGCCAATGGCAGTCCAGAGTCAGACAATACCAGCACACGGCGAACAGCCGGCGGCAAAACCCAAGGCCGTCTCGAAAGCCGACAAACACATCTGGGGCATCTTCATAGCCCTCTGCATCATCTCGACCATCGAGCTCTACAGCGCCTCCTCGCGCGAGGTGGCCGGCTCGTCGATCGGTGTGATGGGACCGATCCTGCGCCACATCGTAATGCTTGCAGGAGGCACATTCGTGGTATGGTTCCTCTCCAGGCGCCACTACTCCGATTTCATTCCCTTCACCCTCGGCTTCGCCCTTGTCAGTGTGGCCATGATGGTCTACGTCATGTTTTTCGGAGAGATCGTCAACGGTGCCCGGCGATCGCTGACCATACTCGGAATAGGCATCTATCCGGCCGAGATGGTCAAACTGTCGGCCGTGCTGCTCATAGCCCTTGTGATGACCTGGAATCCAAACACAAAGAAGGTGGGCGTTACCTCAAACGCAGTAAAATATTCCGGAGTCATAGTGCTGCTGCTGAGCGGACTGCTGATAAAGCAGGGCCTGACCAACACTCTGCTGCTTCTGGCCATCAGCTACTCGATGATGATAGTGGGCGGCGTGAAATTCTCCCACCTCTTTGTGCTGACCATCGCCTACATGGCCCTCGGCGGTCTCTTCGTAGCCTACCTCATGTGGAGCGACTCGCGGTCAAGTGAAATTCCGGCTGACGCAGAGCAGAAAATCGAACTTGTAAGTGCCGACGGGACGGCAGATAAAAGCCCCTCGCGAATAGACACCTGGCTGGCACGCCTGGAGCGTCACAAAGATAAATCGACACCCAAATGGGAAATCCCTGCCGTAGGCAAGAACCGTCAGGAGATCCTCTCTTACATGGCCCAGGCCCACGGCGGCATCCACGGCGTAGGACCCGGCAACTCCCGCGAAGCCTCGCGCCTGCCGCTGGCGTTCTCTGACTATATTTTTGCCATAATAGTCGAGGAACTCGGACTGATAGGCGGCCTCGTGGTGCTTCTTCTCTACCTCTGGCTCTTAGGTCGCGCCTCAGGAATCGCATCGCATTGCAACCGAACCTACCCCGCGCTTGTTGTAATAGGTATGGCGGTGATGATAGCCTTCCAGGCCCTCTTCCACATAGCCATCGTGACAGGCGTCTTCCCCGTCTCCGGCCAGCCGCTGCCACTGCTCTCAAAAGGAGGCACCTCGATCCTCGTGACCGCGATAGCCTTCGGCATTATGCTCTCCATCAGCCGCACAGCCACCCGCCAGGGAGGCAAAAAGCAGGATATCCGCGATGAAATCGAGGCCCTGCCCGAACAGTTCGGCGCCGAAAACCAGATGCAGCTCTGATCTCCCGCAGAACCATTCACAGAATGCTCTAACCCTCAACCATTCACCCCATATCTTTATTTGTGCCTCATGAATGAAGAAAAGACCAAAATAAACCGTGTGCTTATCTCCGGCGGAGGTACCGGAGGCCACATCTTTCCCGCTCTGTCGATTGCCAATGCCGTCAGACGCCGCTTTCCGGAGGCCGAAATTCTCTTTGTAGGCGCTCTCGGCCGCATGGAAATGGAGCGTGTGCCCGCCGCAGGCTACAGGATCGAGGGCCTGCCCGTGGCCGGTTTTGACCGCAAACGTCTCTGGCGCAATTTCGGTGTGCTCATCAAACTCTGGAAGTCACTGCGCAAGGCCCGCCGCATAGTGCGCGACTTCCGTCCCGATATTGCCGTAGGCGTGGGAGGCTATGCAAGCGGCCCTGTGCTCAAGCAGGCCCAGAAACAGGGAGTGCCCACTCTGCTACAGGAGCAGAATTCCTATGCCGGGGTCACCAACAAGCTCCTGGCCAAGAAGGCCAAAGCCATCTGCGTGGCTTATGACGGCATGGACCGCTTCTTCCCCGCCGCCTCTATCACCAAGACCGGCAACCCTGTCAGAACCGATCTTGAAAACTGCACCCTGACCCAGGCCGAAGCCAAACGGCAACTCGGTTTTGATTCCGAAAAGCTACTGGTACTCGCTGTTGGCGGCAGTCTCGGAGCCCGCACAGTCAACCAGGCTATAGCCGCCTCGCTCCCCATGCTCCGCGACAAGGGTGTGAGCCTCATGTGGCAGACCGGACGCTATGGCGCTCCGGAATTTCAGAAACTTGCCGGCGGCTATGACAATGTCAGGGCCACGACGTTCATCTCTGACATGGACGTGGCCTACCGCGCGGCAGATCTGGTGGTGTCACGCGCCGGAGCAGGTACCATCTCCGAACTTCAGAACCTCGGCAAAGCCTGTTTGCTTGTGCCCTCGCCCAATGTGGCCGAAGACCATCAGCGCCACAACGCCGAAGCCCTCTCCACCCGCGGCGCAGCCGTCATGATCCTCGACGCCGAGGCCGTGGCCACCCTGCCCGCCACCCTTGAATCACTCATCACCGACCCGACAAAGCGCGCAGCCCTCAGCAGCGAGATCAGCAAAATGGCGCTCCGCAACGCCGATGAAAAGATTGTCGACATAATCATCAATACCATAGAAGCAGCAATATGAAATACGATATATCTGAAATCAGCAACATATACTTCGTAGGAGCCGGCGGCATAGGCATGGCCGCTCTCGAACGTTATTTCCTCGCCACCGGAAAGAAGGTGGCCGGCTATGACCGCACTCCGACAGCCCTGACCGACGAACTGCGCGCCGAAGGGGTTGAGATCAGCTTCGATGAAAACGCCGACAGCATACCTGAGGCATTCCGCAACCCGGAGACCACACTCGTGGTCTACACTCCTGCGGTGCCTGAAAGCCTCCCGCAGCTGCGCTATTTCCGCGACAACGGCTTCGAGGTGCTCAAACGCGCCGCAGTGCTCGGACTGATCACCCGCAACAGCCGCTCGCTCTGCTTCGCCGGCACCCACGGCAAGACCACAACCTCGTCAATGGCCGCCCACATACTGAAAAGCGGCTCGTTCGGCTGCAACGCCTTCCTCGGAGGCGAGATGCTCAACTACGGCACCAATTTCCTGCTGGCGCCGCAGTCGGCCTACAGTGTGATCGAGGCCGACGAGTTTGACCGCTCCTTCCATCACCTGACCCCCTCCGTGGCCGTCATCACCGCCACTGACCCTGACCACCTCGACATCTACGGCACCGAGGAGGCCTATCTGGAAAGCTTCGCCCGGTTCACTGAGCTGATCCGCCCTGACGGAGCGCTCATCATCCACGAAAACCTCAAGCTCAAGCCCCGCCCGCAGGATGGAGTCAGAGTCTATACCTACTCGCGTGACAGCGGCGACTTCCACGCCGGCTATGTTCGCCGCGCCAACGGCACCATCACCTTCGATCTCATCACCCCCCGCGGCATCATCCGCAACATCAATCTCGGAGTGCCCGTGGAGGTCAACATTGAAAACGCCGTGGCCGCCGCAGCTGCCATCTGCCTCACAGATGCCTGGGAGCCTGAGGTGGTGCGCGAGGCCATCAGCAGCTACCGCGGCACCAAGCGCCGTTTCGAGACCCATCTGAAAGAGGACAACGGAGCCGGACGGGTGATCATAGACGACTACGCCCATCACCCCGAAGAGGTGCGCAAGTCAATCGAATCGGTCAAGGCCATCTATCCAGGCCGTAAGCTGACGGTGGCTTTCCAGCCGCATCTCTACAGCCGCACCCGCGATTTCGCTCCTGAATTCGCCGACGCCCTCTCAGGCGCCGATTCCCTGGTGTTGCTTGACATCTATCCCGCCCGCGAAGAGCCGATAGAGGGCGTAAGCTCCGAAATAATCTTCGACAAGGTGCGCTGCGAGGATAAAATCTTAATTAACAAAGAAAAATTGGTGGAGACACTGAAAAACCGTAACTTTGACATCCTCCTGACTTTAGGCGCGGGTGACATCAACACCTTCATCCCCGCCATCATTGAGAATCTCGACTGATCAACAAACCCACTGACCCTTACAGAATCATCACTCCCACCCACGAAAGAGACAAATGTCGCGCTACCTGACCATAATATTCTCACTGCTGCTTGTGGCCTATCTGGCCATAGCCCTGACCGTAACCTCCACCGAGGCCGATACGGAGCCTTGCCGCGGCATGGAGATCACGATAGCCGGAGCCGACGGCAACCAGCGTTTCGTCACCCCGACCGAGCTCTCGCGCGAACTCGACTCGCTGCCTGACAAAGCCACCGGTTTGGCACTGGGCAACATCAACACCCAGCAGATACGCCGCCGGCTGCTTGAGATGGACAAGATAGAGGATGCCGAGGTGGTGCGCTACACCGACGGCTCGATCCGCATCAAGGTCACTCCGATCATACCGGTGGCCAGAGTGTTTGACGACGAAGAATCGTACTACATCAACCGTGCGGGCAAACGGGTGAAAGCCGACGCGCGCTTCCACAAGGATGTGCCCGTGATCGAGGGGCATTTCAACCCGTCAGACACGGTGTTCACACCCGAATCGCTGCTTCCGCTTCTGAACTACATTTCCGGTGACTCTGTCTGGAATTCCTATATCTCGATGATCAAGGTGAAATCACCCACTGACATCATACTCGTCCCGGTGATCCGCGAACACGTGATCAACTTCGGGGCGCCCTCACATTTCGACGACAAATTCTCACGTCTGAAGAAATTCTATTCAAAAGTGCTCCCGCTGCAGGGCTGGGAAAAATATGACACGATCTCGCTCAAATGGAAAGGCCAGTTGGTGGCCACCAAGCGCCGCAAGGCTCCGCAGAAGGTGGAGACAGTGCAGTATGATGACGACGAGAGCGTGGACACCGGCACGATGCTTGCGGGCGATGACGTGGCCCCCGGCCAGACCATTCCCGGCATGAAGGCCCACTCCGAAAAGCCTATTCCGGCCGCAAGGAAGAGTGCTCCGGCCGCCGCGGCGCCAAAGACCGCAGCCGACAACCAACAGACACAGAACAAAATCAACTGAAAACCCAATACATCTCCATGGAAGAAAAATATATAGTGGCTCTCGAAATAGGGAGCTCGAAAATAAAAGGTGCGATAGGCATCGTAGACCCTCAGGGCACATTGAGTGTGAAAGCTGTCGAAGAGGAGAAGCTCTATGACGGGGTGCGCTACGGCTGCATACGCAATGTGGTAGAGACGGCAGGCGCCATCCGCAACGTGATAGGGCGTCTGGAGATGCGCGAGCCGGGGCGCAACGTGACCGGTGTCTATGTCTCGGTGGGCGGACGCTCGCTGATGGCCCAGGGCATCGAGATTGAACGCCGATTGCCGCAGGAAATGGAGATCACCAACGACCTGATTGCCGACATGACCGGCGACGCGCTCAACTATCAGCTGCACGAACGCACGATAGTCGACGTGACTCCCAAGGAATTCAGGGTTGACAATTCGCCTACAAACCGCGCGGTCGGCATGTTCGGCTCCCACGTGTCGGCCCGGCTGAATCTGATCAGCTGCCGCACTCAGCTTGTCAGAAACCTCAACCATGTGCTTGACGAGCGTCTGCATCTGCCGGTGCATGACATGTTCGTGCGCCAGATAGCCGAAGCCGATTTCGTGCTCTATCCCGAAGAGAAGCGCCAGGGATGTATGCTGGTTGACTGCGGGGCGGAGACCACCACGGTGTCGATCTACAAGAACGGTGTGCTGCTCTACATGAGCACCATCCCGATGGGTTCGCGCAACATCACACGCGACATTACCGCCATGAACTATCTCGAAGAGCGCGCCGAGGAACTGAAGATCGACGGCGGAAACGCTCTGAGCTCTACGGAGCCGACTCCGATGCCGTCAAACGGACTGATTGACTACGGCCAGATCAACAACTATGTGGCCGCGCGCGCCGGAGAGATCATTGCCAATATCAACGAACAGATCAAATATGCGGGTCTGACTCCCGACAGGCTCCCTGCGGGCATCATACTGACCGGCCGCGGATCGAAGCTCAACGGTTTTGACCGCCGTCTGGAAAACCTCACCACCCTGAAGGTGCGCTATGGCGGTCCGGTGAACCGTGTGCGCATCCTTGACGGACGCATCAATGCCTCAGATCATGTGGACGTGATCTCGATTCTTGCCGCGGCTGCCAAAGACCGCGAGGTCAAGGAGTGTCTGAGCCGTCCGGAACCGGTTGTGATAGCTCCGGAGCCTATTTATAACTCAATTGACGAGGTGCGTCAGCAGCCGTCACCGCAGAAACCCGCTTATCAGCAGAACGCTTATCAGCAAAGCGGATATCAGCAAAACAGTTATCAGCAGCCTCAGCAGTCTCAGCAGCCTCAACCCCAGCCAGCGGCGCCACAAAGACCGGAATATCAGAACCCCAGGCCGGCTGAACCCGAAAAGCCGGAACCCGCTCCGGCTCCGGAGAAGAAGAGAGGTTTCTCGCTGTGGGGCACTGTGCGTGAACGGCTTGTCAATCTTATGACCGAGCCTGTGGAGGACGATGATATCGACAACGATAACTAAACACATTCTTTATATAACACACTTACAGAGCAATTCACTCCCCTCATTTCTCTCCCCTGAAGCTGTAACAAAAATCTTACTCAAAAAATGGAAGATCAGATCAACAACTATAATCAGGACATCTCTGACACTTCGGCTTTCAAGAGCAACAATGAAGGCTCGGATCTCGCCTGCAACATCATGGCCATCGGTGTGGGCGGCGGCGGCAACAATGCCGTGAATCATATGTATGTCCAGGGCATAAAGAATGTGTCCTTCGTCAATATCAACACTGACCATCAGACGCTGTGTCACTCGCGTGTGCCCCACACTCTGGAGATCGGCGACGGTCTGGGTGCGGGCAACAAGCCTGAGAAGGCCCGCGATTTCGCTGAGGAAAGCGCCGAGGAGATTGCGGATCTGTTTGACGACCAGACCAAGATGGTGTTCATCACTGCCGGTATGGGCGGCGGCACCGGCACCGGTGCGGCTCCCGTGGTGGCCCGTATTGCCAAGGAGCGCGGACTGCTGACCATCGGTATCGTGACCATTCCCTTCCTCTTCGAGGGGCAGAAGAAGATCCGCAAGGCTATAGCCGGTGCCGACGAGATGGCGAAGCATGTGGATGCGCTGCTTGTGATCAACAATGAGCGTCTGGGCGAGATCTACGGTGATCTCGATTTCCTGAATGCGTTCGGCAAGGCTGACGATACGCTGTCAATAGCCGCGCGTTCTATCTCGGAGCTGATCACCTGCAACGGTCTGATCAACCTTGACTTCAATGACGTTGATTCTACTCTGCGCGACGGTGGCGCGGCTATCATCTCGACCGGCTATGGCGAGGGTGAGAACCGTGTGACCAACGCTATCCATAACGCTCTGAATTCTCCGCTTCTGAAGAACCGCGATATCCTGGGCTCGAAGAAGCTGCTTTTCAATCTGTATTTCAACCCGAACGCCGAGGAGAAGTTCCTGATGAGCGAGACCCGCGAGATCACGGATTTCATCGGTGCGATCAACACGGATGTGGATGTGATCTGGGGCGTCGGTTTCGACGAGTCGCTGGGCAATGGCGTGAAGATGACTATCCTTGCGGCGGGCTTCGATGTGACTCTGCGCGAGGAGGAGGAGGAAATCATGGCCGGAGGCGCGGCAAGCGGTTTCGGTTTCTCGATGGGTACTCCGGGTTCGCGCAGCTCTTCTCCGGCGGCTTCAAACAGTGCAAGTGCACCGGCTGTTCCTGCGCCGGCTGCTCCTGTGGCTCCTGCCAAGCCTAAGGAACCGGAGGTTTCTGACGAGCGTCTGGCCGAGGAGTATGGCCTGACCAAGATCAAGGATCTGACGGAGGGGAAGGACCGCTCGTCGACTATCGTGCTGGGGCTGAATCAGCTTGATGACGATGCTGTCTGCGATATTCTGGAGAAGTATCCTACCTATAAGCGTGACCGCAAGATTGTGGAGGATGTGCGCAGCGGTGCTCTCGACGGTGCGTCGGGTCTCCAGGCTTCAGGTCAGGCTTCGGGTTCGGCGGGTCAGACTATCAGTTTCGGTTAATCGGCGTTCACGCGCAATATATAAGCCCCGGCGGCAGTCTTTTTACAGACTGCGGCCGGGGCGTTTTTTTGTCATTGTGCCATTCGGGACCGTAAATCGGTGTCCTGTCGGACACCATGCGTGGGTGGGACTGATAACCCGTGACACCTGCGCGCTTTGCGCTACGGTGTCACGGGCTATGAGTAAATCGATGTCCTGTCGGACATCACCCTCCCGGAATCCCGCAGGGCGTGATGGTAAATCGGTGTCCGTGAGGGTGCGATCCGGCAGGTGTGCGGGGCGGCGGGTGTCCGTGGGGTGCGATCCGGCAGGGTGTGCGGGGTGGCGGGTGTCCGTGAGGACACCGATTTAGTAGTAGCCCCCGACACCGCAGCGCAAAGCGCAAAGGTGTCGGGGGGAATGATGTTTATATAAATATCGTGTCCGTCAGGACACGGATTTACGGTTCCGAAGGGAATATGCCTTGGTGTGGTGGGTAAAATAGTTGTCTGAACCTATCCGGGTGCTGATGCGGCCTATAATGCTGATGCTCGGCAGGGAGTCGATTTATGGTACCGGACGGAGTCGAGGAGGGCGGGGGGGGGGGGGGGGGGGGGGGATTCGAAGTTGGTGATGGGGAGGTTGATGCGTTTGAGCTGTTCGAGCGGTTGGACTGGTGCGGTGACTCCCGTGGGATAGGGTAGGCGTGAGTATTCCCGGAAGTATTGCAGACAGGCATCTTTCCACCACCGGGCGTCGGCGGCCTGGGTGCGCAGGCGTTCGGCTACGTCGGCGTGGAGTTCGGGCCTGATGTAGGGGCGTACTTCCTCCCAGCGGCGACGGTAGTCTTCGGCTGTCGAGACTCCTCGCTCGTAGCGGTAGCAGAGTTCATCCCAGAGCGTATGGCCGGATTTCAGGCGATGGGTCCAGGGCACGTGGTGGAACCAGAGCAGAAATTCTTCAGGGCAGGTGTCAATGTCGTTGAGCTGAGAGCGCAGAGGTTCGGGATATTGCTCTACGGCGTTGCTGCCTGAGGTGGTGCGGTCGAAGCCAAGCCCTTGGCGGTCGGCGCAGTGGTAGTATTTAGGGAGCCAGTCGGGGCGGGCGCCGGGTATGTCACACCAGGGTTCGGGCCCGTAGTGGTGGCCGAAGGCGAAGATGTGGTGCAGTCCGAGGGGCATCATGTAGTCAACCACCGCTTCTCGGCTTGTCAGGAACATGTCGAGCAGGCCGGAGTAGATGCTGTCAGGGATATTGCTGCCTGGTATCAGCAGATTTGCGTCGATCCACTCGCGGGCTATCCGGACGGGGCTTAGCCGGGGGTCCCAGGCCAGACGTCCGAAGGCATGCCAGTTGGCTCCGGCAAGCGGATTGCCGGTCATGTTGTCGGAGTCGCCGATGTTGGCCACTCCGGCGATGGCTGTGAGCGAGGAGGGTTTTACATATTCGAAAAATTCTGTCCACATCGGGGCCAGGAAGGCCAGATGGTTGGCGTGGCCGAGATATTCCTGGGTCACCTGGAATTCGACCATCTGATCGGTCTGCGGCATGGCGCCGAACAGCGGGGAGTAGGGTTCGCGTGGCTGGAAGTCGATGGGGCCGTTTTTGATCTGTATGATGACGTTTGGATCAAATTTTCCGTCTAGCGGCTGGAATTCCATGTATGCCTGCTTGGCGCGATCGGCGTCGATTGGCGAATAGACAAAGGCGCGCCACATCACTATGCCGCCGTGGGGTTTCAGTGCGCGGGCGAGCATGTTGGCTCCGTCGGCATGGCTGCGCCCGAAGTCCATCGGGCCTGGCTGGCCTTCGGAGTTGGCTTTTACGAGAAATCCGCCGAAGTCGGGAATGAGCGAGTAGATTTCATCGGCTTTGTTTTTCCACCAGTCGGTCACTTCGGCTGCGAGCGGATCAGCCGTGGGCAGAGAGTCGAGCACCATAGGGGAGGCGAAGTTGACCGACAGGTAGACCTTAATTCCGTAGGGGCGGAACACGTCGGCCAAGCGCGCTACTTTCACGAGATAGTCATGGGAGAGGATCTGCGGCGAGGCGTTGACGTTGTTGAGCACGGTGCCGTTGATGCCTATGCGGGCGTTTTTGCGGGCATAGTCCAGATAGCGCGGCGATACGGAGTCGGGCAGAGCGTCCCAGTCCCAGAGGGAGTGGCCTGCATAGCCGCGCTCCACGGTGCCGTCAAGGTTGTCCCAGTGGTTGAGCAGGCGCAATGGGAATGCCGGGGCTTCTTCACGTGGAATCTGCATGGAGTCGCGCAGCAGAGAGTAGACACCGTAGAGGGCACCGGCATCATCCGCACTGCTGATGACGAACTTATGGCCTTCGCGTTCGATGCCGAAGGCCTCGGCTTTCATTCCAGGGGTGTGGCGGAACTCTACGGGGCTTCCTTTCCACAGGCGGTCAAGCTCCTGACGGGCGGTTGACGGTTCATGGCGAGAGCATGAGACCAGTGAAAGCAACGCGGCTGCTATGACGATGAGTCTGTTCATTTCAGGGGGCTGGGTTGATAGGTTTGATTCTGTTTGGTCAGTCGCCGGGGCGTGACGTAGCTAAGAAACTGTTTATGAATTCATAAACAGTTTCTTAGAGGGTGTTTCATAACAATAGTTAAAATCTGAGCGAAAGATTTGAGATGGATATGGCTCTGAATTGAAGGAGCATAGCGAGCTATGTGACTGAAATGAAGAGCCATAGCCGCTCAAAGCTTTCGGAGGCGATTGTATTGTCTTTTTGTAAATAGAATATTCCATTTGTGAAAAATTTTAAGTTACCTGAGCCTTGGTGTCTCTTTTGCTAAATTGTTGAAGCTCGTCAGTCGCATAGCTCGCTATGCTTCTT
>ERZ778512.2053-NODE-2053-length-11629-cov-46.846639_pt1 | contig 11629 bp, 9 predicted proteins | sample MGYA00510346_ERZ778512 | MGnify/ENA primary metagenome ERZ778512 (study PRJEB29527, sample SAMN07138962) | mouse gut metagenome | material: feces | host: mouse | place: China:Nanjing | collected 2016-01-25 ...
ATGGCTTCATAGCCTTTTGCGGAGGAGAGGTGGCATCCGATGTATGGCATGGCGGTAAATTCGGAATGGAAAGGAAATTTATCAATGCCGCGGAGAGGAAGAGAGGCTAAAAGGCCTGCATGACTTGATCGGAAAGAATAAGACCGTCAGAAACGTACGATGAGTTAAAACGATAGTGATTGTTGGTAATGAATTTAAACCAGTTGATTACGGCGGACGTATTGGGAGGAGCTCTGTGCGCGACCTGTTTTGCAGAGGCCGGGCCAGAGGATGTTTTAACGCCGTTGACGCCTGTTCCTTCCGCGGCGCAGCTTGAATGGCATGACATGGAGATGTACGCCTTTATCCATTTTACAATTAATACTTTTACTGGAAAAGAGTGAGGCTATGGAGACGAAAAGCCGGAGCTGTTTCATCCTTCCGATTTCAATGCGGACGACCTTGTCAGGACGCTGGCGGACGCCGGGTTCAAAGGGGTGGTGCTGACCTGCAAGCACCATGACGATTTCTGCCTGTGGCCTACAAAAACCACCCGGCATAGCGTGGCGGCCTCCCCGTGGAAGCAGGGGAAGGGGGATGTGGTGAAGGAGGTGTCCCGCGCGTGCGGAAAGTATGGCGTCAGGTTCGGTGTTTATCTGTCTCCGTGGGACCGCAATGCCGCCTCTTACGGCACGCCGGATTATATCCGGATGTACCGTCGGCAGTTGAAAGAGCTGGCGACGGGATACGGTCCCATTTTCCTGGCTTGGTTTGACGGAGCGAACGGAGGGGACGGGTATTACGGAGGAGCGCGGGAAAAACGTTCTATCGACCGTAGCACGTATTACGACTGGAAGACAACTTGGGGAGAGTTGAAGAAACGGCAGCCCGGAGCCGTCATCTTTTCCGACGTAGGGCCGGATGTCCGCTGGGTAGGCAATGAAAGCGGCTATGCGGGTTATCCCTGCTGGGCCACATACACCCCTGTTCCGCTGCAAGCCGGGACGGAACCCGCGCCCGGCGCCGTGCGCTACCGGCTGGGCACGGAAGGCACCATGGACGGCAAGTACTGGATTCCCGCGGAGGTGGATGTTTCCATCCGCCCGGGCTGGTTCTGGCATGAGCATGAAAATTCCCGCGTCCGGACGCCGGAAAATCTGCTGAAGCTGTATTTTGACAGCGTAGGCAGAGGGGCCAACCTGAATTTGAACGTGCCGCCGGACCGCCGCGGCCGCATTCATGAAGAGGATAAAAAGTCTCTGGCGGGCTTCCGTGTGCTGCTGGATGAATTGTATTCCCGCAACTTCGCCTCCGGGGCACAGGTTGAGTCCTCCTCTTCCCGGAAAGGGCACGGTGCGGAACAGGTTCTGGACCGGAAACGGACGACGTACTGGGTGGCCGCTCCGGAAGATAAGCATCCCTGCGTGGTATTGAAATTGCCGAAGCCCGCGGCGTTTGACGTCATCCGGCTGGCAGAGCCCATCCAACTGGGGCAGAGGGTGCGCAAATTCCGTGTGGAGGTGCGTGAGAACGGCCAGTGGAGCAGGTGGGCGGAGGGAGTCAGCATAGGAGCCAGAGTTCTTCTGAAAGGAAGGCCCGTGACGGCGGATGGAGTGCGCGTGGTGCTGGAACAATCCAGGGCCGTTCCGGCCCTGTGCGAGGTTTCTTTGTGGAAGTATCCCGTCATCCTGAATGCTCCGGCGGTGAGTTATGACCGCAATGGACGGGTGACCCTGGCTTCCGCGGAGAACGTGGTGATCAGGTACACCACGGATGGAACGGAGCCTGGTCCACAGTCCGCCGTGTACAGGAATCCTTTCCTTCTCCCTGCCGGGGGGACGGTAAAAGCGGCGGCCGAATATCGCGGCAGAAAATCTTCCGTGACCACTCAGCTCATTCCTGTTCCCACGCGGGACTGGAAAGTGGTGTCCGGGGAAAGAAGCGCCGCCGCTCCGGAACTGGCCATTGACGGAGATTCTTCCACCCTCTGGCATACGCATGCCGCCCAGGGAGAGCTGGCTCCCCCGCAGGCGCTGGAGATTGACATGGGGCGTCCGGTTAACGTTGCCTCCGTTATTTACACGCCGCGCAGGGATTCGGCAACGGGAACGATTGACCGTTATGCCGTCTATTTGAGCGCGGATGGAAACACATGGGGCGCTCCCGCTGCGGAGGGGGAGTTCTCTAATATCCGCGCCAATCCCGTTCCGCAGCGGATTGACCTGAAAGCGCCTGTCAAAGTGCGTTATCTGCGTTTTGTAGGCAAGCGGGTGGTGGAAGGCAGCCATGTTGCCGTTGCCGAGCTGAGAGTATTGGAAAAATAAACGGTTTCCTTTTTTTATTATCGTAATCCTCCGGCGTTTTCTTGACGGATGGAGGGAAGAGGGGCAAGATGGCACGCATGGAACAAGTCAGCCTCATGGAGTTGGGCAAGCTGGCCGCGGAAGGCCAGGTTGAAGCGGAAGTTTTTGCCCAGATCGCCCAGTGCGCGCAGAAGATGACCAAGGGCAACAAACCGTATCTGGATGTGTCTTTTGCCGATGCGGAAGGGACCATGGGATTGAAGGTGTGGGAGGATAAACCCTGGTTCCGGACGCTTGCTTCCCTGCCCCTTCGCAGTTTCGTGAGCCTGCGCGGCCAATGGGCCAAGGGAGGGTTCGGCATGGAGGTTTCCGACCTGGACGTGCGGTTGCTGGACGAACAGGAAAAGGAAAGCTTTCTGGCCGGTTCCGGAACCTTGAAGAAAAAGCAGGAAGCTGATCTGAAGGAAATTTGCGTGCTCATCAAGGGCATGAATGATCCGCGCATACGCGCCCTGTGCATTGAATTCATTGAGCAGTTCGGGGAACGCCTCCAGCGCGCCGCCGCCGCCCGCACCTACCATCACGCCCGCCGCGGCGGACTGGTGGAACACGTGGCGGGGATGATGCGCACGGCCTCTGCCGTCTGCCAGGCGAATCCGGGGCTGAACCGTGACCTTCTGTTGGCCGGGTGCCTGTTCCACGACTGCGGGAAGTTGTGGGAAAACTGCTACCCGAAGGAGGATTTTACGATGCCCTATTCGGAGGCCGGAGAACTGCTGGGCCATATTCCGCTGGGCATTGAACTGGTCAACAATTTGTGGAAGCGCATCATGTCCCTTCCGGAAGCGGATTCCTGGAAGACGCTGGACCCTCCTTCCCCGGACGTGCGCATGCACCTGCTGCACCTGATTGCGTCCCATCACGGGGAACTTGCCTTCGGTTCTCCCGTGTTTCCCAAGACGCCGGAGGCGGTGGCCCTGCATTACATCGACAATCTGGACGCCAAGCTGGAAATGTTCCGCGGGGCTTATGAGACAAGCGAGGCCCTGGCTCCCAGAGTGCTCCAGCGCAAGGCCCCCCTGCCTGCCAACGTTGTTCTTCCGCTGCCTTCCGTTCTCCCTCTGGAGCCGGACGGCGAAGACGCTCTGCCGTAAGGTTCCCCCTGCATGGAAGAGGTTCGGCGTGTTCTTCGTCCGTGGCCGGAACGGATGACGGCATCTGCTCCCTTGCTGATTCCGGCTTTGTCCCTGCTGTGCGCTTGCGCGGCCATGGATGTGTCCCTTTGGTTCTGGCTTCCATGCTTCTGTCTGGCGGCGTTGCCGTGTTTTTTACATGCGCCTTCCATGGGGGTGCTTGCCGCTGCCCTGGCGATGTGGGCCGCCATTTATCTTTTCGCGTATGAACGGGAATACGCAGGCGTTCCCGTGGAAGCGGGGAGAGCCATGGTGATGGAAGGCTCCGTTGAGGCTGTTTCCGGAAAATCCGTATTGTTTCGTCCGGATGGTTCCCGGTGGCTGTACGCGGTTTCCTCCCGTGACGGGGCCTGCCCTCTGGAGGCAGGGGAACATTACCGGATTAAAGGAGAGGCGTATCCGCTTCAGGCGCCGTGCGGTCCCGGCATCTTTGACCGGGAGCGGTGGGGTTACCTGCACGGCATCATCGCCGGAATCCGGCTGGATGAGTACTGCCGGAACGGGACGGGAGACTGGCGCAGCCGTTTCCGGGCTTTTTCCCTGCGGCTCCGGGAAAGGGCCGCTTCCCTGCTCAGGGAGGGCACCCCTCCGGATGATGAGGCCCGGCAGGTGATGGTTTCCGCCGTGCTTGGGGACAAGACGGACGCGAGGCCGGAAACGATGGCGAAGTTTCTGGAAAGCGGCTGCATGCATGTATTCGCCGTCAGCGGTATGCATGTGGGCGTGGCCGCCATGCTGGTTCTGGGTATGCTGAGGCTCCTGCATGTGCGTCCCCGTGCGGCCCGGCTGTCCTGCATCCTGTTGCTGGCGGCGTACGTGTTCGTGACCGGGATGTCCGCTTCCGCCCTGCGGGCGTTCATCATGACGTCAGTCTGGCTTCTGGCGTTCGTGCTGCGCAGAAAGGGGCATCCGGCCAATATTCTGGCGCTCGCTTTCATCCTCCTCTGCTTGATGAACCCGCTCCAGGTTTTCCAGCCGGGGTTCCAGCTTTCTTTCTGCGTTTTTGCCGCCATTGCCTGCCTGGCGGGATGGTTCAGCCGGGAAAAGCCCCTGTGGTCGCCGGACCCGTTCATCCCTCCCCGGATTTACCATGCGCGGGAAAGATTCCTGGTGCGGCTGGAAAAAGCAGGCCGCGGCGCGCTGATTGTCTCCGTGGGGGCGTGGCTGGCCTCCATTCCCCTGACGGCATGGCACTTCGGAACCTGGAACCTGTATGCTCCTCTGACCAATTTGTGCCTGAGCGTCTTTGTCTTTCCCCTGATGGGCGTTTCCCTGTCCGGGCTGATGTTCGCGTGGTGCCCGTGGATGCTGCATGTTTGCAATACGGCCGCTTCCTGGCTGGCGTCCGCCATGCTGGCCGTAGCCGGGGGAGTGGCTTCCCTGCCGTACAGTTATCTTTCTTCCGCACCGCCTTCCGGGGAAAATGAAGCTGTGATCGTTCCCTTGCAGAAGGACGCCTGGTCCGCAGTCATTTCCAATCCCGCATTGGTTGTGGGAAGCGGGACAGAAGATGCGGTGCGGTACACCCTCCTTCCCGTGCTGAAGGCGCGCAGTATCCGGCCCTGCGGCATGTTGTGCTGCGGGAGCGGCAAGGCGGAACGGGCCGGGGAGAAAGAACTGGAGAAGGAATATCCCGGAATCCGGAACTGGGGCGCGGAGTCCGGGGAATGTACCGTCCGGCAATGGAGGTTACGGCCGGGCAATGAACTTGTGCTGGAAGATTTTCCTGTACCGTTGTGCACGGGAATCCGTCAGGACCGGAGCCGGGTGTTGTCATGGGAATGCCGCGGGCGGCGGTTCCTGATGATAGGGAATGCCGGGTTTTCCTCCTTGGCGCGCGCGGAGGAAACACCGCGGGCGGATGTATTGCTCATCGGGCATCATCCGCGCGATCCGGTGAACAGCGCTGCGTGGATCAGGGCTACAGGCGCCCGCGCGGTCATTTTCGCGACGGAGTATGAATGCCCCGTTCCGGAGGGAACAGCCGTGTACCGTCTCCGGGAAACCGGAACCCTCTATCTGCGGATGGAGGAAAAGGGCGTGCGAATCATCCCCTGGAGGGGCATGGAACGCCGTACAGGGTGAATCCCGTGCTTTCCTCAATGCGGATGGGAAGGATCTCTCCCGCCAGGTCAGGGGCGGCATCCACCATGACGGGCTTGTTCTGGGAGGTTCGGCCGGAGAGGCGCGCCGCATTCGTTTTAGACGACCCTTCCAGAAGAACTTCCTGCACGGTGCCTACCAGATCCCGGTTTTTCCGGATGGCTATTTCATTGACTACGGCCAGAAGGTCCTGGTTGCGCGCTTCCTTCACTTCCTCCGGAATCTGATTCTCCATAACGGCGGCGGGCGTGCCGCGGCGCGGGGAATAGCGGAAAATGAACGCGTTGTCAAACTGGACCTGTTCCACGGCCTGCCTGGTCAGCAGGTAATCCTCCTCCGTTTCTCCCGGGAAGCCCACGATGATATCCGTGGTGATGGATAAATCCGGGCGTGCCTGCTTCATCCGGGAGCAAAGGTCCAGATAGGTTTCATTCCTGTACGGCCTGCGCATCATTTTCAGGATGCGGTCGCTGCCGCTCTGCATCGGGAAATGAATATGGCTGCACAACTTGGGAAGATAGGTGAACGCCTGCACCAGATCCTGGCGGAAACCGATGGGATGCGGGGAGACGAAGCGGATGCGCCGGATGCCTTCCACTTCATGCACGGCTTCCAGCAGCTGGACGAAGCCGCCCTTGCCGTCTGCCGTTTCCATCTGCCTGCCGTACCGGTTGACGATCTGGCCCAGCAGCGTGACTTCCTTCACGCCGGAGTCCGCCAGCATCTTTACTTCATCCACCACGTCCCGGATGGGGCGGCTGCGTTCTGCGCCGCGGGTGTAGGGGACGATGCAGTAGGCGCACTTCATTTCGCACCCCTGCATGATGGAGACATACGCCGTGGAGCGCGCTCCGGGATTCAGGTGGTCCCGGATGCGGTTCTGGGAGTCCGCCTCTTCCGCCACATCGCACACATGCGTGCCGGAAAAGGCGGTTTGCAACTCGTCCATGCGGCGTTCCTGGCGCGCGCGCAGAATGCCGTCCACATGTTCAAATACGCGGTGGTATTTCTGGGTGCCGACCACGAGATCCAGGCGCGGCAGTTCCTTGAACAGTTCCTCTTTTTTACTTTGGGCCATGCAGCCCATCATGCCGTACACTACATGCGGACGATGCCGCTGCTGCTTGGCCAGAAGCCCCATTTTTCCCAGAGCCTTTTGTTCCGCCTGTTCCCGGATGGAACAGGAGTTGAACAGGATGACGTCCGCCTCATCCTCGCGGTCCGTCATGGTGTAGCCCTTCTGCACGAACATGCGGGCCACCTGTTCGGAGTCCCGTTCGTTCATCTGGCAGCCGTAGGTTTTGATATAAAGCTTGGGCATGGAAAAAATCAGGTATTTTTTTTCAGGGTGACCACGCATTCCAGATGCTTGGTCTGGGGGAACAGGTCAAAGGGCTGGACGGCGGTGACGGAATACCCGGCCTTGTCGAATTCCGCCAGATCCCGTATCTGGGTGGCGGGATTGCAGGAAACGTAAACGACTTTTCCGGGGCCGAAGGCAAATAACTGGGCCAAAAATTCCGCACTGCATCCTTTCCGGGGAGGGTCAATCACCACGGCGGTTTTTTCCGCGGGGAAATCCACCCGGGCAAAAATGGCTCCGGCGTCCGCCGCCAGGAATTCCGCATGTTCAATTCCGTTGCTGCGGGCATTGCTGCGTGCCCAGTCTGCGGAAGTCTCGCTGACTTCCACGCCCAGCACTTTTTTAAATTTCTTCGCCAGGCTCAAGGCGAACAGGCCGGAACCGCAGTAGGCGTCCACCAGGAATTCCTCCCCGTCCATACTCGCCTGTTGGGCCACGTAATCCGTAAAAAGCGGAAGAATGAAAGGATTATTCTGGAAAAAGTCTCCCGCCAGAAAATGGAATTCCAAATTGCCCACCCGTTCGCAGGCGACGGCATTGTTATTGGTGATGACGGTTCCTTCCGAGGCCCGGAGCAGAATGGTGGCTCCCCGCTTGAACCGGGCTGCGGCCTGGTAAACGCTTTTGCGGGCCAGGGGCAGGGCTTCATTGATGCACTCCATGGCAATCGGGCATTGCGGCACGTCCACTACGTCCCTTCTGGAGCCTGCTTTCAGGAAACCGATGGCCGGCTTGCCTCCTTCCTTCGGCTTGTCAAAATGGGGCGTAATCTTGGAGCGGTAATGGTATTGGCGGGGGGAGGCTACGGCCGGATTGACGGGCAGTTCCAGCCCTGCCTGCAAGCGGAGCAGATCCGCTACCTGCCGGGTCTTCCAGAGAAGCTGGCGGTCATAGGAAAAATGCTGGTACTGGCATCCCCCGCAGGTTCCGAACAGGCGGCAGCCCGGTTCCACGCGGTCCGGGCTGGGGTTAATTACTTCCACCAGATCGGCGGAGGAATAATTCCTGTCATTACGCCAGACGCGCGCCTTTACACGGTCTCCCGGCAGGGCGAAGGGGACAAAAACCACCCATCCGTCCACGCGGCCAATGCCGTCGCCTGCATTGGAAAGGGCGTCAATATCCAGTTCAAGCTCCTGGTGGTAGGAAAAAGGTTCGGGGTGGAAACCCTTGGGAATGGTCGCAGTCATGGTGGTGGGAAAAGATTATGGGGCGGAAGGGGTAATCAACTTGCCGTCCAGATCGTACAGCAGGGTTTCCGGCAGCCGGGGGGTGCGCAGTCCGGGGCGGAAATCGCCCGGCAAGACAGCCGGCCCCGGTGCGGATTCTTCATTCTCATCCTCTGGAAGAATCTCCTGTTGCGCCGGAGCGGGCGCCCAGGGTGCGGGCTGGTTAGCTGAAGCGGTTTGTTCCGGCTGAACGGCAGGAACTGGGGCGGGGTCCTGAGGTGCCGTTTCCTTGTTGGAGGCGCAGGAAGAAGTCCAAGCCAGCCCGGCAATCAGACAGGAGCGGATCAGGAGTTTTCTCATGGCGCGGATTTTTACAGCTTCATCCGGACTTGGCAAGTGAATAGCCCTGCTATGGACCGTGTAAAAGGCATTTCTTTTTTACTTGGAAACCGGGGAATGCTTGCTGTTTGACTCTTCCAGGATAGTGTTTATAGTAGGAACACGTATGAGATTTTTTCTTTCTTTGTGTTGTTCCGCTGCGGTTTCAGGGTTGTTTGCCCCACAGGCCGGCGTGGCGCAACAGCTTCCTCCCATTTTCGGGTTTGCCAATAAAGACAGGATACCTGAAGTTAATAAGTCGGGCAGTCCCGTTTTTGACAAACTCCGTAATGAAGCTATGAAGAAAAAGCTGCCGCTGGTAATTTATCTTACTGGTTCTTCGTGGTGTTCCCAGTGCAATATTTTTACCCGGGAATATATCAAAAAAACAAATTTCAAAAATGCCGCCGGGAAAAAATTTATATTTTGGCTGGTGGACACCAAACAGGTGCCGGGCAATTCTCCGGGGACGTTTCAATTTAAAATGGTTCCGGAAGAAGCCGCAAAAATCGTGGGGTGTGTGGATTCTCCCCGTGCGCCGTATGTGGTTCTTGGCCCTCCCGCCGTGTTTATCATTGACCCTGTTTCCGGAGAATTGATCAAGAGCCTGTTCCCTAAGAGTGAAGTGGATAAGTATGGAAAGCCTCTTGATAAAATTATTGAAGAAACCTGGAATAATCGGATAAACCGGAAGAAACTGAATTGAAATGTTTAATGGCAAGGTATTTGCTAAGCTAAATAATGACAGCGGCAAAAATCGGGCAACGCGAAGGAAAGCGGAATGATAAAGCGGAACGATTTCAAACGGTTTCCGTTGAAAAGTGATTTTTGACATGTAGCGCCGGGAATGGCAGCTTGTGGTTTCTGTTGGTTTATCAAGTCCTGACGTGTTGATATTTTAACTTTGTAATCTGAATTAAGAATAGTTTTAATTAATATGACCAGTATAAAACAAAGAGATGAATTGCAATCTGCTATTTGGAAAATCGCCAACGAAGTACGTGGCGCCGTTGACGGCTGGGATTTTAAGCAGTTTGTCTTAGGAGCTCTTTTTTATCGGTTTATCAGTGAGAACTTCACCAACTTCATTGAAGGCGGTGACGAGAGCGTCAACTATGCGAATATGTCGGATGACGTTATCACCCCTGAGATAAAAGATGACGCCACCAGGACAAAAGGGTATTTCATCTATCCTACTCAGCTCTTTGTGAATATAGCAAAGAATGCCAACAACAATCCTAATCTGAACACGGACTTGGCCGCTATTTTCGATGCGATAGAGAGTTCTGCCAATGGGTATCCGTCCGAACACGACATAAAGGGACTGTTTGCCGACTTTGACACCACAAGCAACCGTTTGGGCAACACCGTGGAGGAGAAAAACAGGCGTTTGGCGGCAGTCATCAAAGGTGTGGAAAGTCTGGATTTCGGTAATTTTGAGGATAATGAGATAGATCTTTTCGGAGATGCCTACGAGTTTCTGATTTCCAATTATGCTGCCAATGCCGGCAAATCCGGTGGAGAGTTCTTTACGCCTCAGAATGTATCGAAGCTGATAGCGCAATTAGCTATGTCGGGATTGACTTCTGTCAACAAGATTTATGATCCGGCTTGCGGTTCGGGTTCGTTGCTGCTTCAAGCGAAGAAACAGTTTGATGCGCATCTCATTGAAGATGGCTTTTTCGGGCAGGAAATCAACCACACCACTTACAACCTGGCGCGGATGAATATGTTCTTGCATAATATCAATTATGACAAGTTCGACATAGCGTTGGGCAATACGCTGATCAATCCCCAATATGGCGATGAAAAACCATTTGACGCCATCGTCTCAAATCCTCCATACTCTGTCAACTGGGTGGGAAGCGACGACCCAACGCTCATCAATGACGACCGCTTTGCCCCGGCAGGGGTGTTGGCGCCAAAGTCAAAAGCTGACTTTGCTTTTGTGCTTCACGCCCTCAGCTATCTTTCCGCCAGAGGGAGGGCTGCCATTGTCTGTTTCCCCGGCATCTTCTACCGTGGCGGTGCGGAACAGAAGATAAGAAAATATCTTGTGGACGGCAACTTTGTGGAAACGGTCATTGCATTGCCTCCCAATCTCTTCTATGGAACGAGCATCTCCGTGAATATCCTCGTGCTGTCCAGGCACAAGGCTGATACGAAGACGCAATTCATTGATGCCAGCGGAGAAGATTTCTTTAAAAAGCAGACCAATAACAATGTCCTGACAGATGAGCACATAGAAAGAATAGTCGATATATTCGCCAGAAAGGAACCGGTGGAATATGTTGCGGCATTAGTAGATAACAGCAAGATTGCGGAGAATGGCTATAATCTCTCTGTGAGTTCATATGTAGAGGCGAAAGATACGCGCGAGGTGATTGATATTGCCAGGCTGAATGCCGAGGTGAAGCAAACCGTGGAGAGGATAGATGCGCTGCGTGCGGATATTGATGCGATTATTAAGGAGTTGGAGGATGAATAATGCACCAGCGATAACAGGAACGGCTTTTCTGACCGATGTAGTCAAGCAGATGTTAAAGGGAGTTGACATAAAATGAGTAGACTAGACGAGCTTATTCAAGAACTATGCCCTAATGGAGTGGAGTATAAAACGGTATCTTCTATAAGTAAGAATATAACATCTGGCGGTACACCCAAAACAGGAGTTGCAGAATATTATAATGGCGATATACCGTGGTTAAGAACTCAAGAAGTTAATTTTGATGATATAACAGACACTGGTGTAAAGATTACACAATTAGGAGTTGATAACTCATCAGCTAAATGGATTCCAGAAAATTGTGTTATTGTTGCAATGTATGGAGCAACTGTTGGAAAAGTAGCGATAAATAAAATTCCTATGACAACCAACCAAGCTTGTTGTAATATTGAGCTTGATAAAGAAAAAGCATTATATAGATATGTTTTCCATTGTCTATGCAACCAATATCAATATATTAAGTCATTAGGACAAGGTAGCCAAACAAATATAAATGCTCAAATTGTAAAAAAACTTACTATCCCTGTGCCACCTCTTGAGGTGCAGAGTGAAATTGTCCGTATTCTGGACAATTTCACCGAGCTTACAGCGGAGCTTACAGCGGAGCTTACAGCGGAGCTTACAGCGAGAAAGAA
>ERZ778512.2055-NODE-2055-length-11583-cov-4.535826_pt1 | contig 11583 bp, 8 predicted proteins | sample MGYA00510346_ERZ778512 | MGnify/ENA primary metagenome ERZ778512 (study PRJEB29527, sample SAMN07138962) | mouse gut metagenome | material: feces | host: mouse | place: China:Nanjing | collected 2016-01-25 ...
GACTTTGATATCACCGCAACAGAAACTGAATTAACAAATATCAAGCCAAATGTTGTGCAAATTGTTGCTGCTAACTTAAATAATGGATTTGAAATGCCGCTTGCTGGGCTGGTTGTTATTACAGAAAGCGAGATGTTTAAGCAGGTAAAAAAGGTTCATCATCGTCCACAAAAACTTGCCAATGCCGAACGATTAAAAAATTATACTGACCTTAAACCGGGTGACTATGTAGTTCATGTCAATCATGGAATTGGGATTTTTAGTGGAATTAAGACGATGGAAGTTGATCATGTTCACCAAGACTACATGATCATAAATTACCGGGATAACGCTCAGATATATGTTCCAGTAACCCAGCTAAATCTTGTTCAAAAGTATGTCTCATCAGAATCGAAGACCCCGCATATCAACAAGCTTGGCGGTAACGAATGGGCAAAGACTAAGCGACGCGTTTCTTCAAAAATTGAAGATATCGCTGATGAATTAGTTGACTTATATGCTAAGCGAGAAGCGGAGAAGGGGTATGCTTTTCCGAAAGACGATTATCTCCAAAAACAATTTGATGCTAATTTCCCATATAATGAGACTCGTGATCAGTTGCGGAGTATTGATGAAATTAAAGAGGATATGGAAAAGCCAAAGCCGATGGATCGACTATTGGTGGGGGATGTCGGCTATGGTAAAACCGAAGTTGCAATGCGGGCAATTTTTAAGGCAGTCACTGGAGGGAAGCAGGTGGCTTTCCTTGTGCCAACAACTGTTCTCGCCCAGCAACATTACAACACCCTCATGCGCCGGTTTGAAGGTTTCCCAATCAACATTGCCTTGATGTCACGTTTCAAGACGCCAAAAGAGCTAAAAGAGACAGAAGCAGGGTTAAAGGATGGAAGCGTCGATGTTGTTGTTGGGACTCATCGAATCCTATCAAAGGATGTTGAATTTAAGGACCTTGGGCTATTAATTGTTGATGAGGAACAGCGCTTTGGGGTTAAGCACAAGGAAAAACTAAAGCAATTAAAAAATAATGTTGATGTTTTAACCTTGACGGCAACCCCCATCCCCCGAACGTTGCACATGTCAATGCTAGGCGTACGAGATTTATCAGTCCTTGAAACACCGCCTGCTGGTCGTTACCCAATCCAAACCTATGTAATGGAGCAAAATAGTAGTGCGATTCGCGATGGGATTATTCGTGAAATGCAACGCGGCGGACAGGTTTATTACCTTCACAATCGCGTTCATGACATTGAAGAGACGGTGGCATGGTTACAAGAACTTGTTCCTGAAGCCCGGATTGGCTATATTAATGGTCAGATGAGTGAAAATGAACTGGAGACAGTCCTCTATGAGTTTATTCAAGGAAATTATGATGTATTAGTGACTACCTCGATTATTGAAACGGGGGTTGATATCCCGAATGCGAACACCCTCTTTGTTGAAAATGCTGATCGGATGGGGTTAGCTCAGCTATATCAGATTCGCGGACGAATTGGTCGTAGTAATCGGGTGGCCTATGCTTACTTTATGTATCAGCCTAATAAGGTCCTAACCGAATTAGGAGAAAAGCGGCTAGCTGCAATTCGTGATTTTACCGAGTTGGGGTCTGGATTTAAGATTGCGATGCGGGATCTTGCTATTCGGGGAGCTGGTAACCTCTTAGGAAAACAGCAGCATGGGTTTATCGATTCTGTTGGTTATGACCTATATTCGGCGATGCTTAGTGATGCGGTAGCTAAAAAGCAGGGTAAGAAGCAAACTATTCACTCCGATGCGGAAGTTGAGTTAGGTGTTGAAGCTTACCTGCCAACGGATTATATTGCAGATCAACGGCAAAAGATTGAATTATATAAGACAATTCGCCAAGCTAAGACGGATGAAGAAGTTATTGATATTCAAGGTGACTTGATTGATCGGTTTGGTGATTATCCAGCACCGGTTGGGACGCTGTTGCTTGTGAGCCAATTGAAGAATCATGCTGATCTGGCAATGATTGCTGAGATTAAACGGCAACGGGATAATATTAATATTAAGTTTACCGAACGTGCTAGTCGCTTGATTAAAGCCCCTGCAATAATTAAAGAGTTAGCTAATACGCGGTTTAAAGCGACGATTGGTGAAGATAATCAGCAACTAACGATTCGGCTGGTTATTCAACCTAAAATGACTACTGATGATTGGCTTCACCAGCTACTACAATTTGTAACGGCTTTAGGAAATGTTATTCAAGCCGATGAAAAAGGAGCAGGAAAATGAGATTAGATAAATTTTTGAAAGTATCACGGATTATTAAACGTCGATCAATTGCTAAGGAAATCGCGGATCAAGGACGGATTTTAATTAATGGTCAACCAGCAAAATCATCCAGTCGGGTAGCGGTTGGTGATACTTTAACAATTAAGTTTGGTAATAAGACCGAAACAGTTAAGATTAATCGGATTGTTGAAACGACGAAAAAGAGTGAAGCAGAAGATATGTATGAAATTGTCGATGAAACTTATGCGGAATCCTTTGACCAACTATAATGTTTTCTGAGATATAAAAAAGTTGATAATCATATAGACATTCTCCGCGGTATCTTGCTATACTTAAAGCGTGATAAGTTAAAATGGAGGGGAATGTCAGATGAAAGGACAATCTGATAGCAAAGTTTCACAATTAAATACCCCATATGCCCGCCAGGTTTCGAATCAAAAAACATATAATCGGCATGTGCATAAGCGCCGTTGTCAGCGGATTATTGCCGTTTTTTTGGTTATATTCTTAATCTTTGGAATTCAGATATTTCAGAGTAAACGGACATTAGCGGATATTAATGGCAATATTCGACAAGCACAATCACAATTAACAAAACAAAAGCAAAAGAATCAACAACTGCAACGTCAAATTAAGTTGTTGCATAATCCCGAATATATTCAGCAGGTTATCCGTGCCAAGTATAACTACTCTAAGAAGGGCGAGATAATCTATAATTTGAACTAATGATCACAAAATAGGATGTTTTTAGTAGGGTTAGAATATTTTAAATGTTAAAATTAAGAATGTAATTGGGTGATTTTTCAGCTTAGTTTTTTATGAGAAGTTTAGTTATTTTCATACGTTTTCAAGATGAAGTTATGATATACTCAAATACAAAAATATGAGATGGTTCAGGAGGATCTATAGGTTTCATGGCAATTGAAGTTGGAGCAAAGGTTTCAGGTAAAGTTTCAGGAATCACTAATTTTGGTGCATTCGTTGATTTAGATGACAATCAGACAGGGCTAGTACACATCAGTCAAATCTCTGATAAATATATCAAGGATGTTCATGATGTATTGGCTGTCGGGGATGAAGTTACAGCAAAAGTAACACGGATTGGTGATGACGGTAAGATTGCCCTTTCAATCAAGGCCGCAGCTCCTCGTGAACATCAAGATCATCATGAAAATAACCATCATCGTGAAAATAATCACCGGGATTTTCATCACGAACGGAATAACAATTTCCGTGGCCACAATGATAACTTCCGTGGTGGCTTTAGTGGTCGCCACCATAACAGTCACCAACACGAAGACTTTAATGACATGTTAGCTGGCTACTTAAAGGAAAGTGAATCACGTTTATCTACTTTGAAGCGTCAAACTGATGGTAAGCGTGGAGGCCGTGGTGGTCGACGGAGCTAATATGACGGATTTACAACAAGCATTTGAGCGACACCTAGAAAGGAGTCGCTTTTTTGCTACCCAGGATAAGGTAGTAGTTGCCGTTTCAACCGGGGTCGATTCGATGGTTCTGTTAGATCTCTTGCAGCACTTGTCGTCAAAGAATCGTCCCCAGATTATCGTTGCCCATATGAACCATGAGTTACGAAAACAAAGCCAGCTTGAAGAACGATTCATTCGGCAATATTGTAAACAAAATGATTTAAAACTAGCGGTTACACACTGGCCACAAGATCTTCATCCACAGACCGGGATCGAAAACGCTGCTCGGCAAGCCCGCTACCAATTTTTCCGGAAAGTAATGAAAGATAATCGGGCAAGCATTCTGCTAACTGCACACCACCAAAATGATCTAGCAGAAACAATGCTGATGAAGATGACTCGTGGTGGTCAGTTGAGTCAATTAGTGGGAATACGGGATCGGCGCCCATTTGCTTCTGGAACCTTAATTCGGCCACTTTTACCCTTTAGTAAACAGCAGCTAAAGAAATATGCTTTACAGCATCATCTTAAGTGGTATGTGGATAAGACAAATAAGGACTTGAACATTCAACGGAATCGATTTCGGCATACGATAATTCCAATGCTTGAAGAAGAAAATCCCCAGTTGCTTTCTCACCTCGAAAGCTATCATCAACAGTTAACGGATCTCCTTGCCTGGCGTGACCAAGAAGTTGCAGATCAATTAGCAGCATGTATTGATCAACAAGGAAGGATGATCCTGACAAGTTTAGCGAGAAACAAGGAAATTATTCGAAAAGAAATTTTACGACAATGGTTTAATCAACAAGGAATATATGATATTAAGGACCAGCAACTTGATGAATTGTTGGAGGCCTTAGAAAATGAGCAAAAGCCACAACAAATCATTGAATTGCCACACCGATATATTCTTGAGAAATCCTACGCTACTTGTGCGTTAAAAAAATTGGATAATCCGCTTGAGAACCTACAAAAGCCCCAAGATCATGTGATAAAATTGGAACAATGGTATCAAGTAGATCCAATAAACTTAATGGCAGTGTCGGCTGAAAGATCGTTTTTCAAGGATGAAGAGCAGGTAGTTTCGCAATGGCTTGCTCCTGATCAATTTCCGCTGCGGCTACGGCAATGGCGACAAAAAGATCGTATTCGCTTAAAAAATGGCCATCACCAGTTAGTCAAACGGGTTCTAATCAACCAAAAAGTTTCTCGAAAACAGCGTGACCAGCAAATGGTTATGGTTGATGCGCATGACGAGGTCGTCTGGATAGTTAATCAAAAGTGGAGTTGGTTTGAACGGCCAACCGGCTATCAGCTGACATGGCAGCCATGTTTTATTGGAATAAAAAATAAGGAGAAGAAAGTAAATGAATAACGATATTGAGCGTGTCTTATATAGTGAAGAAATGCTTGGCAAACGAATGGACGAATTGGCAACGGACTTAACAAAAGATTATAAGGATAAACGGCCAATTATCATTTCCGTTCTAAGCGGGGCAGTTTTATTTACTGTTGATATGATCGAACGGCTAGACATCATGGCCCAAATCGACTTTATTGATGTTTCTAGTTATTTTGGTGGCTTAGGTTCGACTGGAAAAGTTAAACTTATTCATGATTTGAAAACAGATGTTAAAGACCGGCATGTTCTAATTATGGAAGATATTGTTGATACTGGTCGTACTTTGAAATACTTGATGGACCTTTTAGCTGACCGGGGAGCAAAGAGCATCAAGGTTTGTTCATTATTAAATAAGCCAGAAGGTCGGAAAGTAGATGTCGAACCTGACTATGTTGGCTTTACGGTTCCTAAAGAATTCTTGGTTGGGTATGGTCTTGATTACAAAGGATTCTACCGAAATTTGCCATATGTTGGAATTTTGAAGCCATCTGTATACCAAAATGATTAAAAATGTTAGATAATTAGGATGACGGAAAATCAATATTAAATGGACGGTATTTTAAAGATATTCTTAATTAACGTCCATTTTTATGGATCCGTAAATATGTAGTATGTATTATTAATAACATTGGCGATAAAACTATTAATTCTTCTGTGAAATTAATGGTCAATATTTGTCAAATATGCTATGATAGTGACTACAATTAAAAATATCGTTGTTGGTAGATAGGAGGTTGTTATGAACAACAATCGTAAAAAAAATAATTTTACTCATAACGTTCTCTTCTATGCCGTGATGTTCTTGTGTATTATGGGAATCGCCTACTTCTTCTTTGGGGGCAATACCTCAACAGGACAAAGTAAGACAGTTTCCCAAAGCGAGTTTATCTCCGAACTGAAGAGTAATAAGGTTAAGAGCGTTCAGCTTCAGCCAAATGGTGGTGTATATAAGGTTACTGGTACTTACCGTAAACCTCAGTCAAATAATGACAACTCCGCCAACAATACTGGCTTTGCTCTTACACCACAACGAAACAATAAGGTAACTCAATTCCAAAGTTCTGTTTTGGAAAGTGACGTAACTGTTAGTCAACTTCAAAACTATGCTAACCGTCATAATGTAAAGATTAGTACTCGTGCTGAAGAATCTAATAGTGTCTGGATGAACCTGTTGTTGACTGTCTTGCCATTAGTCATCATGATTTTCTTCTTCTACATGATGATGGGCCAAGCTGGTCAAGGTGGCGGCGGCCGTGGAGTGATGAGCTTTGGTAAGACCAAGGCTAAGCCATCTGATGCTAAGAAAAACAAAGTGCGTTTCTCAGATGTTGCCGGTGAAGAAGAAGAGAAACAAGAATTGGTTGAAATCGTTGAATTCTTGAAGAATCCAAAGAAATTCACTAAGCTTGGTGCTCGTATTCCATCTGGTGTTTTACTAGAGGGGCCTCCGGGTACTGGTAAGACCTTGCTAGCTAAGGCGGTTGCCGGTGAATCAGGGGTACCATTCTTCTCAATCTCTGGTTCTGACTTTGTTGAAATGTTCGTCGGTGTTGGTGCCAGTCGTGTTCGTGACTTGTTTGATCAAGCCAAGAAAGCTGCTCCGGCAATCATCTTTATTGATGAAATTGATGCTGTTGGTCGGCGCCGTGGAAACGGCATGGGTGGCGGTCACGATGAACGTGAACAAACCTTGAACCAATTGTTAGTTGAAATGGATGGTTTCCAAGGCGATGAAGGAATCATTGTCATGGCAGCTACTAACCGTTCAGATGTCTTAGATCCTGCCCTGTTGCGTCCAGGACGTTTTGATCGAAAGATTTTAGTCGGTCGTCCAGATGTTAAGGGCCGTGAAGCCATTTTACGAGTTCATGCTAAGAACAAGCCAATGGCAAGCGACGTTGACTTAAAGGAGATTGCTAAACAGACTCCTGGGTTTGTTGGGGCTGACTTAGCTAACCTATTAAACGAAGCGGCCTTATTAGCCGCGCGGCGGAACAAAACTGAGATTGATGCTGCTGACTTAGATGAAGCAGAAGACCGGGTAATTGCTGGACCAGCTAAGCATAACCGTGTCCAATCTGAACAAGAACGAAAGACTGTTGCATACCACGAAGCAGGTCACACGATTGTGGGTCTTGTATTAAATGACGCACGAGTTGTGCATAAGGTTACAATTGTTCCGCGTGGGCGTGCAGGTGGATATGCTATCATGCTTCCACGTGAAGATCAGATGTTAATGTCGAAAAAGAATGCGATGGAACAAATCGCTGGTCTGATGGGTGGACGGGCTGCTGAAGAGCTTGTCTTTAAGTCACAATCTTCAGGAGCTTCGAATGACTTTGAACAAGCAACCCAAATTGCTCGTTCAATGGTTACCCAGTACGGAATGAGTGATAAGATTGGTCCAGTAGAACTGCAAAGTTCTGGTCAGGTCTTTACAGGTCAAGGCTATGACCAATCGCCTTACTCCGAAAAGACTGCTGCTTTAGTTGATGAAGAAGTACGTCGAATCTTAACTGAAGGGCACGAAACTGCCTTACACATTATTGAGACGCACCGTGAGCAACATAAGCAAATCGCTGAAGCATTACTCAAGTACGAAACGCTTGATGAAAAACAAATTCTTAGCCTTTATAAGACTGGAAAAGTTCCTGATAAGGATGTGGCTGCTGAAGACGAAGAGGCACGTGCACAAACCTTTGAAGAATCCAAGCGTGAACTTGAACGATTGGAAAATGAGCGTCACGATGAAGCAAAGGATAATCAAAATGATTCATCCGATACTAAGAGTGACAACTCAAATGATTCACAATCAAGTGATGATTCAGACAATTCTGAAGACAAGTAAACTATTGAAAAGACGGAAGATACAAAACCTGATTGGTAGGTGGTGGTCTTCCGTTTTTTCTTTAGGTTAAATTTTAAGGAGGAATTTAAAATGAAAACAACAGATTATTTAGTAAAGTCAATGACTAAGGATGGAAAGTTTCGGGCTTATGCTGTAAATGCTACCCAAGTCGTTCAAAAGGCCCATGAAATTCATGATACATGGAGTGCTTCTTCTGCTGCCCTTGGTCGAACGTTAATTGGAACGATTCTCTTGGCTACTTCTAGTTTACAAGGAGAAGCAGGAATGACGGTCAAGATTCAGGGAAATGGTCCGGTTGGCTTTATTATTGCGGATGGAACTGCTGAAGGAACTGTAAAAGGCTACATGGGTAATCCACACGTTTCTTTACCAGCAAATGATAAGGGGAAGATTGATGTTGCAAAGGCAATTGGTAATCAAGGAACTCTTTCTGTAACCAAAATGGCTCCAGGCGACAAGACACCATATACCGGTGAAGTAAATTTAGTTTCTGGTGAACTTGGTGATGACTTTACTTACTACCTTGCTCAATCTGAACAAATTCCTTCAGCAGTTGGTCTTTCAGTATTCGTTAACCCTGATGAAAATATTGACGTTGCTGGTGGCTTCATGATTCAAGTAATGCCTGGTGCTAGTGATGAAGAAATTAGCAAACTTGAAAAGACATTGAAGGGCTTGCCATTGGTATCACAAATGTTACGTGATGGTGATACGCCAGAAGATATTTTGAAGAAGATTTTTGATGATGACTTAAAGATCCTTGAAACGATGCCAGTTCGTTATGCATGTGATTGCTCGAAGGAACGTTTTGCCCATGCCCTTGCAAGTATTTCTAAAGACGATATGAAGAAGTTGATTAACGAAGACCACCATGCGGAAGCTGTTTGCCAATTCTGCGGGAAGAAGTACGAATTTAACGAAGACGAATTAAAGAAGATCTACGCGGAAATGACTGCGAATGATGATAAAAAATCAACAGATGAAAAGTAATTTTTGGTGCTAAGCGTGTTGATATGCTATGATAGTTGAGTTATCGGACAATTAAAAATGAAACTGGATGGCCAGCACAGTTTCTTAAGCAGTAATGAGGTGAAAAAATGAAATGGAAGATCGGTAACGTTGAAATTCCTAATCAAGTTGTTGTTGCACCAATGGCTGGAGTAACCAATTCCGCCTTTCGGGTTATCTGTAAAAGATTTGGTGCTGGCTACGTTGTCTGTGAAATGATCTCAGACCGTGGCATTATGTACCATAATCAACGAACTTTAAATATGATGGATGTCGACCCGGAAGAACATCCGATGGGAATTCAAATTTTCGGTGGAACTAAAGAGACATTAGTTGAGGCTGCTAAGTATGTGGATCAACATACAGCAGCTGACGTGATTGATATAAATATGGGGTGTCCTGTTAATAAGGTTGTAAAAACTGACGCGGGTGCACGATGGTTACTGGATCCTAATAAAGTCTATGAAATGGTGTCATATGTTACTGATGCTGTTAAGAAGCCAGTTACCGTTAAGATGCGAACTGGTTGGGACGACAAGCATATTTTAGCTGTTGAAAATGCTTTAGCAGCTGAACGTGCAGGAGCTAGCGCGATTGCGATGCATGGTCGAACTCGAAAACAAATGTATACGGGACAAGCAGATTGGAATATACTAAAAGAAGTAGCGAGTCAATTGAAAATTCCGTTCATGGCTAATGGTGATGTGAAGACACCAGAAGATGCTAAGAAGATCCTTGATATGACTGGCGCAACCGCCGCAATGATCGGGCGGGCAGCGATGGGTAACCCATGGATGCTAAAGCGGACTGAACATTACTTAGCGACTGGTGAGCTGCTCCCAGAAGCAACTCCAGAACAAAAGATTGAAATGGCTAAAGATCACCTTAATCGTTTAGTTGATTTAAAGGGTGAATATGTTGGTGTTCGTGAGTTCCGGGGGTTATCGACATACTATATCAAGGGTATTCCGCGTGCTGCCCGGACTAAAGTAGCGTTAGTCGAGGCAGAAACACTTGATGAAATGAACGATATTTTTGACCACTTTGCTGAACAAACTGCAGAACGGGCTGCAAAAAGACAGCAAGCCTAATTACGAGGAGGAGAACTTAAGTGTCACAAGAACTAGATCAAATGCGCGTTCGGCGTGAAAAAATGGAAGAGTTAAAAGAAGCGGGGATTGAACCATTTGGCCGCCGCTTCAAACGAGACCATCTTGCCCAAGACTTGCATGATAAGTTTGATCAATACGATAAAGAAGAATTAAACGAGATGGGCGCCAAAGTAATTATTGCGGGTCGAATGACAAGAAAGCGAAGTAGTGGTAAGGCTGGTTTCGCTGATTTTGTTGATCGGACTGGTAAGATTCAAGTTTACGCTCGTAAGGATATGGTCGGGGATGAACCTTACCATGTTTTCAAGCGGTCAGATATTGGTGACTTCCTTGGAATTGAAGGGGATGTTATCAAGACAGATACAGGTGAATTAACTGTTCGTGCACATAAAATTACCTTCTTGTCAAAAGCATTGCGTCCGCTTCCTAATAAGTGGGATGGGGTTACTGATCCTGAAACTATCTATCGTCAGCGCTACCTTGATTTAATTTCTAACCCAGAAAGCTTCAAGCGTTTCCACCAACGGACAGCGATCATCAAGGCCGTCCGGAAGTACATGGATGATAATGGCTTTACAGAGGTTGAAACTCCAATTTTGAACACTCAAGCTGGTGGTGCTAATGCGCGTCCATTTATCACTCACCATAATGCACTTGATATTGATATGTACTTGCGGATTGCTACCGAATTGTACCTTAAGCGGTTAATCGTTGGTGGCTTTGAACGAGTATACGAATTGGGCCGGATTTTCCGGAATGAAGGGATGGACCCTCACCATAACCCTGAATTTACGACAATGGAAACTTATGCTGCTTACTTTGACTTCCAAGATGTTATGGATGAAACAGAGGGAATCGTTAAGGCAGCAGCTAAAGTTGTTTCAGATGATGGAAAGATTACTTACCAAGGACGTGAAATCGACCTTGGAGGAAACTTTAAACGGATCACGATGGTGGATGCCGTTAAGGAAAAGACTGGCATTGACTTCAGCGATGAATCAATGACGGACGAAGATGCTAAGAAGTTAGCCGATGAACATAAGGTTGAATATAAGCCTTACTGGACAAAGGGCCATATCTTGAATGCATTCTTTGAAGAGTTCGTTGAAGATACACTGATTCAACCAACTTTTGTCTATGAATTCCCAGTCGAAGTTTCACCATTAGCAAAGCGGAATGCTGATAATCCTGCGATGACTGATCGTTTCGAATTGTATGTTGATGGTAGCGAATTGGCAAATGCCTTTAGTGAATTAAACGATCCAATTGACCAGAAGGAACGTTTTGAAATGCAAGCAAAGGAAAAAGCTAACGGTAATGATGAAGCTGAACCAGTCGACTTAGATTACGTTCAAGCCCTCGAATACGGAATGCCGCCTACTGGGGGACTTGGTATCGGAATCGATCGTCTTGTAATGCTGCTTACTGATGCAAAGTCAATTCGTGACGTAATCCTCTTCCCAACTATGCGTCCCGAAAAGGAAGAAACGAACGATAAGAACAAGAAGA
>ERZ778512.2056-NODE-2056-length-11579-cov-14.880857_pt1 | contig 11579 bp, 5 predicted proteins | sample MGYA00510346_ERZ778512 | MGnify/ENA primary metagenome ERZ778512 (study PRJEB29527, sample SAMN07138962) | mouse gut metagenome | material: feces | host: mouse | place: China:Nanjing | collected 2016-01-25 ...
ATGGAATTCACCATTCAGGACGGTAAGCTCTGGATGCTCCAGACCCGCAACGGCAAGCGCACCGGTGCCGCTATGGTGAAGATCGCCATGGATCTGCTCCGTGAAGGCGAGATAGATGAGAAGACCGTGCTGATGCGTATGGAGCCCCAGAAGCTCGACGAACTGCTGCACCCGGTATTTGACAAGGCCGCGCTCAAGCGCGCCAAAGTCGCAGCCAAGGGTCTGCCTGCTTCGCCCGGCGCCGCTACCGGTCAGGTGGTGTTCTCCGCCGAGGAAGCCGAATTGTGGGCTGAAAAGAAGAAAAAAGTTGTTCTGGTGCGTATCGAGACCTCTCCCGAGGATCTTCGCGGCATGGCCGTGGCACAGGGCATTCTCACCATGCGCGGCGGTATGACCAGCCATGCGGCTGTCGTTGCCCGCGGCATGGGTAAGTGCTGCGTCAGCGGTGCCGGCGAAATCCGCATCGACTATAAGGAAAAGACCGTGGAGATGAACGGCAAGGTTTACAAGGAAGGCGACTGGATTTCGCTCAACGGTTCCACCGGTGAGGTTTACGACGGTCAGGTGCCCACAACCGAACCCGAACTCGACGGCGACTTCGGCGCGATCATGAATCTCGCCGCTAAATATACAAAGACTCTGGTGCGCACTAACGCTGACTCTCCCCGCGATGCCAAGCAGGCACGCCATTTCGGCGCTCAGGGCATCGGTCTCTGCCGCACGGAGCACATGTTCTTCGAAGGCGACCGTATCAAGGCTGTGCGTGAGATGATTCTCGCCGCCGATGTTGAAGGCCGTCGCCATGCTCTCGCCAAACTGTTGCCCATGCAGCGCGGTGACTTCGAAGGCATCTTTGAAGCTATGGACGGTTACGGAGTGACCATCCGCCTGCTCGATCCCCCGTTGCACGAGTTCGTACCTCATCAGACCGCCACTCAGAAGGAACTTGCCGCAGAAATGGGCATCTCCCTTGAAGAGGTAAAGGCTAAGGTTGACTCGCTCGAAGAGTTCAACCCCATGCTTGGTCACCGCGGCTGCCGTCTGGGCATCACCTATCCGGAGATCACAGAGATGCAGACCCGTGCGATCATCGAAGCCGCTCTCGCTGTGAAGGCTCGCGGCATCGACGTTCATCCCGAAATCATGATCCCGCTGGTAGGCTCACTGAAAGAGATTCAGAACCAGGCTGCCGTTATCCACGAAACCGCCGACAAGGTGTTTGCCGAACAGGGCAAGTCTCTGCCTTATCTCGTGGGTACTATGATCGAGGTGCCCCGTGCTGCTCTCACCGCCAACGAGATCGCCACTGTGGCCGACTTCTTCTCCTTCGGTACAAACGACCTCACTCAGATGACCTTCGGATTCTCGCGCGATGATGCTCCCAAGTTCTTGAAATTCTACAAGGAACACGGCATTATCAAGACCGATCCGTTTGAAGTCCTTGATCAGGAAGGTGTAGGCCAGCTCGTGCGCATGGGCGTTGAAAAAGGCCGCGCTACCAAACCAGAACTCAAGGTAGGCATCTGCGGCGAACACGGCGGCGAACCCTCCTCCGTCAAGTTCTGCGCTAAGCTCGGCATGAACTACGTGAGCTGCTCGCCTTTCCGCGTGCCCATCGCCCGCGTATCTGCGGCGCAGGCTGCCATCGAAGGCTGATAAGATAGATTTTTAAGCGATAATCAGGCCGTAACGCTCTGTCGGTATCAGACGTTGCGGCCTGATTTTTGTTTTGGCAATAATTGTTTTGGATGCTGTTGTGAAAAATTGGTATTTTTGTGATATAATAAATACACAGGAGCAAAAATGATACATTTTATGTTTAGGATTATTAGATCGCTTGTCTGTTGTCTGACTGTAGCATTGTGGCCGTGCTCATATATGTCTGCGACCGAACCTCTGGTTGCAGATGTGGGCTATTGCGCTCCGGCATTGTCGGCGAGAGCCGATAACGGCGGTATTGCACAAAAATTAATAGGCAGTGAGAATTTTCTCCACGTCTATCGTCTGGCTATGCCTGTGACGTATTCTTCGTATCAAAGAGATTTTGGCGGAAGTGAAGAGCGTGTCAGGGTTTGGTGGCAGTCTACTGTAGAATCGCTGAATGAGGTGTTTGCCCGTGATTTAGGCGTTTATTTTGTGTTGGTCGATAACCCTCGGCTTATTATGGATGAGTCTTCATCGCCTAACACATCCAACAGTATAACCATCGTAAATCAGTCCACATCCATTATCAATGATTTGATTGGGGAGGATTCATATGATGTCGGCCTTATGATTGCGGACGTATCGGATGTCAATGGACGAGGATATGTAAAGGGCGCGTATATGAAACGTTATAAGGGCGGCTCTGTGGCGCGCCCTATATTTGTGGCTATAGTTCATGAATTGGGGCATATGTTCGGGTCTTTGCACGTGCAGGCGAATAACACCACATCCTATTTCAGCGAACCGGGTGCAGGACAGTCTGTCATGGGATATGGCGACAAGTTGCCTTTTTTCTCTTCGGTCAGTGCCGCCATGATACGCTCTATCCGCAATTCCGGCTATATGTCGGTGCTGAACTATCCTGAACGTACTGACACGATACATTGGTCCGGGCTTGAATGGACCTCATACGACAATCTTGTGGGAGCCGTTCTGTCGGAAAACAGGCCGCCGCAGATTGATACGCTGAATCTGAAACGTCACTATCGAATACCTGCCGGCTCATATATGAAGTTTGAGATTTCGGCATCTGATCCGGACGGAGATGCCTTGCTCTACAGCGTTCAGCAGGTCGACGTCGCTTCCGGTCCCGAAGATTGCCGGGCGGTATTCCGGCCCTATGCCCCTGCCGGGAATCCGGTTGTGGCCTTTAAGCCTTCGTATCGGCTGGAGTGGATAGACGGGGCTGACAAACTTGTGGAGAATGATTATAGCGGAAGAGTCAGCACTCCCGGTGAATACACCATGCTGCTGTCGGTGAGTGACGGAGGGAAATCTGATGAGTCTTTTCTTTATGATCCTCATGCGGTGTGTTATGATGCCTACGAGACCACATTGGAGCTGGTGTCCGGCGATCCTTTTGAGATTACATCCGTGACGCCGTCTACGTCATGGGGCACGTATTCCTACAATATGGGGCAGCGGCTTACACTGAATTGGAACTCACGCAGTGATGTGTTCGGATATGACAGCCGTGTGCGTATCTCTTTATCGGATGATTTTGGTGAGACATTCAAATATATTCTCAAAGAGTCCGCGCCGAACACGGGCAGCTGTCAGGTTATACTTCCGCATGTGGCCATCGGTCAGGTCAATTATGCCGGAACGGGTATTATGCCGAGGGCCGGGGTGATAATGATAGAGGTGATCGGATCTATAGCGTGTGACTATACCGCTGTTGTCCCGTTTACTGACCGCGGCTCATCGCAGATTTCGACAGGCGGTTTCAGGGTAGTGGCGTCTACAGTCTCCTTTACCGGTATTCCCGAGCGCTATGTCACCGTTTCTGATGGTGAACTGCCGCCTGTGGCCGATGTCAAGGCTTATGCCGGAGGACGGTCGCTGGAGGTGCGTTTTACGGAAAGCGGTGACGATTATTCCGTGAGCCGGGTGTGGGAAGCCACTGATCCGAACGGTAAGACAAGTGCATTTGAACAGATCATAGTTCTGGAGGATGAGGGAGAGAGTGTGTCTATGACGGCAGTCAGTGATGGTCGTCAGAACGTGCATGCCGGACCCTCATATGGAGGCATTGTTGTCGCTGGCGCCGATGGGCTGCGGTGTTCTGTGTATGGTATTGCCGGAAATCTGATTCTGACAGAAGATATATCTTCCGATTCGGCATATATCAAGCTTGATTCCGGAATATATATAGTGAAAGTCGCTGAGCGGGTATATAAGATCAAGGTTATGTAGGTTTCCATGCCGTAAAGATATGACATGACCCCTGTACCGGCGGCAGATGCGCTTATACAGGGGTCATGTTGTTGTGCGTTACGGGATACTGCGCTTTTTAGAGAGCCAGAAGTTCGTCGAGTTTGGCGCGGAGGGTTTCCACAGACTGTGCTCCCACGAGACGGAGCTCGGTCTTTTTGCCGTCTTTGAAGAAGAGGATTGTGGGTATGGACATAATACGGTATTTCATGGCCAGGTCGGTCTGTTCGTCGATGTTGTACTTTCCTACTACGGCGCGGCCTTCATATTCTTCTGCTACGGTGTCTACAGCAGGGCTCATGCCCACGCACGGTCCGCACCATGTGGCCCAGAAGTCGATCATTACGGGTTTGCCGGACTCGATGATTTCATTGACGTTTTCGTCGGTAAATGTAAATGCCATTGTTTTGATGTTTTTGAGTGGTTTAGCGTTTTAATATGGTGAATTCTATGTCAAGATCGTTGAGCATGTTGATAAGTGCGCGGTTGACCGGAATGCGCAGTCCTGAATTCAGGGTGACCGCCCTGTTCATCTTTGAGTCGTAGATGCGCAGACGCAGTTCTCCGAGATCCTTGTCGGTGCTCACGGAGTGATCTCGCATGAGGGCACACAGGGTCTCGTTGACGCGTTCGGCGTCGACGTTGATCACAATGCCGCGTATCACTGATCCGCGCTCTTCGGATAGCAGTCCTATGCGCGATATGTTGAAACGCAGGTCTCCGTTGGCGAAACGGCGCTGGAATTTGCCAACCACCAGTATCTGGCTTCCCGGCACTCCGTAGCCGTTGAACTCCGAGAACTGGCGGCCGAACAGGCGCAACTCTGTGCTTCCGGTCAGGTCTTCGAGACGGAGTATGCCGAACGGGTCGCCGTTTTTGCTGGTGCGCGTCTGGAAATCGGTCACCATGCCGCCGAGTTTTATTTCTTTGTTTTCGACAGGTTCGGCTTCTTCCGATGTGAAATCCTTGATGGATGTGGTGCCGTAGGTCAGATCCATATAGTATGGGTCGAGAGGGTGGGCCGACAGATACATGCCCACGAGCTCGCGCTCCTTGGCCAGGCGTTCGGCGTCGGGCCATGGAACGGCCGGTTTGACCGGCGGCCGTCCGGCCGTGGTGAGCGACTGGTCGGCTACGTCGTCGAACAACGATGCCGCCTGCTGTTGTTTGTCGCGCTGGAAGAGCTGTCCGTACCGCACTAACTGTTCGGAAAACGATTCATCGCGGTTGTTTGTCTCGAAAAAGTCCTCGCGTTTTATATCGGTGAAGCAGTCGAACGCGCCGGCCAGAGCAAGCGATTCGATCGTGCGCCGGTTGATGCCGCAGCCCATATCCACGCGTTCGATGAAATCGTGTATGGAAGTGAATGGTCCGCCTTCGTTGCGTTCTTTGATGATGCCTTCGACCACATTGACGCCGATGCCTTTTATGGCGGCGAGACCGAAACGGATGTCGCCCGACTGGTTCACACCGAACCGTCCGATGGATTCATTGACGTCGGGGCCTTTTACGGATATTTTCATGGCCTTGCATTCGTCCATGAAATTGGTGAGCTTGGTGATGTCGTTGATGTTGCGCGACAGCACCGCCGCCATGTATTCGGCCGGATAATTGGCTTTGAGATATGCTGTCTGGAAGGCTACCCAGCTGTAGCATGTGGCATGCGACTTGTTGAATGCGTATGATGCGAATTTTTCCCAGTCGGCCCATATTTTTTCAAGCACGCTGGCCTTGTGGCCGTTGGCCTGTCCGCCCTCCATGAATTTACCTTTCAGGTGGTTCATCTTGTCAATGAGCTTCTTGCCCATGGCCTTGCGCAGCGTATCGCTCTCGCCGCGGGTGAAGTTGGCGAGCAGACGGCTCAGAAGCATGACCTGCTCCTGATAGACCGTGACACCGTATGTGTCCTTCAGATACTGCTCCATCACCGGTATATCATATACGATCGGGCTTTTGCCGTGTTTTCGGTTGATGAAGTCGGGGATATAGTCCATAGGTCCCGGACGATACAGTGCGTTCATGGCTATTAGGTCCTCGAATGTCGACGGCTGGAGCTCACGCAGATATTTCTGCATGCCGGCTGACTCGAACTGGAATGTGCCGGTGGTGCGGCCTTCGCTGTAGAGCTGGTATGTCTTGGGGTCTTCGATGGACACCGTGTCTATGTCGAGGTCGAATCCGCGTGTGAGCTTGATGTTGGCCAAGGCTTCTTTTATTATCGACAGAGTCTTCAGGCCGAGGAAGTCCATCTTGATCAGCCCGGTGTCTTCGATCACGGAGCCTTCATACTGGGTGACGAGCATTTTGGTGCCGTCTTTGTCGTAGGCGGTGCTCAGCGGCACCCAGTCGGTCACTGCATCGCGGCATATGATCACTCCGCAGGCATGTACGCCGGTGTTGCGCACGTTGCCTTCGAGCTGCAGGGCATATTTCAGTGTGTTGCGCACCACAGGATTGTCGCTGCTCAGTTCCGGACGGAATTCGGGTACATGCTCGTAGCAGTTTTTCAGTGTCGGTTTCAGTTCCTTGCCGTTGACTTCCGGCATGCGTTTGGGCACAAGGTTGGCCAGACGGTTGCTTTCAGGCAAGGGCAGCTGCTCCACGCGCGCCACATCCTTTATAGCGCTTTTGGCAGCCATGGTGCCGTAAGTGATGATGCGGGCCACCTTTTCCTCTCCGTATTTCTCGGTCACGTAACGCAGCACGTCGGCTCGTCCGTCATCATCGAAGTCAATGTCTATATCAGGCAGTGATATACGGTCGGGGTTCAGAAAACGTTCGAACAGCAGGTCATATTTGATCGGGTCGATCTGTGTGATGTCAAGACAGTAGGCCACGGCGGATCCTGCGGCCGATCCTCGGCCGGGGCCGACCGACACGCCCAGACGGCGTCCGGCGGCTATGAAGTCCTGCACGATCAGGAAGTAGCCCGGAAATCCCATGTTCTTGATGGTCTGCAGCTCGAAGTCGATGCGTTCGGTCTGCTCTTCGGTCAGGTTTTCGCCCCAGCGCCTGTGTGCTCCCTGATATGTGAGGTGGCGCAGGTAGTCGTCGTTGTCGGTAAAGCCGTCGGGCAGCGGGAAGTTGGGCAGGATCGGTTTGTGGTCGATGGTATATGTCTCGACTTTGTCAAGGATCTCCACAGTGTTGGCCAGCGCTTCGGGTATGTCGGCGAAGAGGGTGTTCATCTCTTCGGTCGATTTCATCCACTCCTGTTTGGAGTACAGCATGCGTTTGGGGTCGTTGAGGTCCTTGCCGGTGGCCACACATATAAGGCGGTCGTGGGCTTCGGCGTCTTCCTCGTTGACGAAGTGCACATCGTTGGTGGCCACGATTTTTATGTCGTGCTTGCGCGCCAGCTTGACAAGCTCCTCGTTGACGTGCTGCTGAATGGGATAGACCTCGTGATTTGCACGCGGCACTGTGGCTTTGTGGCGCTGCAGTTCGATGTAGTAGTCGTCGCCGAACGTGTTTTTGAACCATAATATAGCTTTCTCAGCTTCGTCGGTCTGTCCGGCCTGAATGAGCCGGGGCACTTCGCCGCCGAGACATGCCGAGCAGACGATCAGCCCTTCGGAGTGGGCGGCGAGGTCGGCCTTGTCCGTACGTGGATGTGAATAGAAGCCTTCGGTCCATGAGCGGCTCACCAGTTTGATGAGGTTGTGGTAGCCGGTCTCGTTTTTGGCCAGCACGACCAGATGGCGTCCGGTGTCTTTTTTGTCAGTGTGGGTCAGCAGAGATTCGTTGGCCACATACATCTCGCATCCGAAAATCGGTTTGAACGGTTCTTCGCCTTTGTCCTTGCGCTTGGAGTTGATTTTGTTGACGTAGTTGAAGAATTCTTTTATGCCGAACATGTTGCCATGGTCGGTAATGGCAAGTCCCGGCATGCCGTCGGCTATGGCTTTGTCTACCAGCGCGGTGACCGAAGCCTGACCGTCAAGCACGGAAAACTGGGTGTGGACGTGTAGGTGTACGAACGGTTGCATACCCCCAAAGTTATGAAATAATTCCCGTCCTTACAAATGTAAATATAGCGCGGCCAGACCTTAATTGCAGGGCTTGCCGCGCTATGCTGTCTTATCTGTCGGTCACGTGCCGGTCAGAAACGTATTTTGGTGGCTGATGATCCTTGTCTGCGTATATATATATGGCCGTAGACAGGGTCTGCCACTTCGACACCCTGGAGATTGTAGTAGCGTACAGGGGCATCTGGATCGGCGTCGGCTTCTATATCTGTGATGGATGACGGATCTGAGGGTGTGTAGAGGACGGCGTTTTCAATGCAGCCTGTGGTGGTGTTGATCAGCAGGGCTATGTAATGGGCGTTTTTATAGTTTTTGACAGCAGTGCTTGACACCGAGCCACGGTGGGTGACAGGTTCGCCGGCGGTCACTGACGCTGGGATGGAGTTGGCCGTGCCGTTGTATGAACTGATAGCACGTGCCACGTCATTATATATGGTTGATACGTACGGTTCTTTGTCCTGCCATCCTTCCAAAGGCATGTTTTGCGAAAGGTAGCTGTAGTAGTTGGACTGGTTGTAAGGTCCGACTTCATCCTCTGTGATTACGTAGGCAAGGCGGTAGGTTGCGTTGGGTTCGCTGATGCCGAATGTCACCTTGGCATATATGTCGGTGGTGCGGGATTTGCGTTCGATCGAGTCGATTTCGACTTTGGCCACAGCCGGTCGGTTTACGATGTCGGCGTATGCGGCCTTGAAGTTGTCGAAGTCTGGATCGACAATGCCGTAGTATCCTTTGTTGCGGTTGATGAGCGATGCGGGAAATCCGCCGCCAACGTTATTGATGAGCGATGTGTAGGATGACGATGTCATCGGGTCGCGCTGAGTGGCGCTGTAGTTGCCATGGACAGCGATGGGTATGAACGTGCCGTCGCTATGGAGTTCTTTCATCTTTTCCATGCCGACTATGCCGCGGGGACACCAACCGCACCATGTGCCGGTGGCTTCTTCGACTACCATGTTGCGCTGGAATCCGTTTTCAGGGCTCAGAGACAGGAACGTTGTCGATGCGGAGGTCATGGTCTCGGGCGCTCCGTTTGGACGGCCGTTGACTGTAGCTACTGTCGCTTCGAATTTCACGTTGTTGCCTTCCGCGGGATATGTGACCGGAAATGACACCACTGCGCTCACGCCGTAACCGATGGGTTGCGCGAGGTCGGCTGTGGCTGTCTGCGGCTCGCCATCTGCTATACGGTAGCTGATGCCTACGGACGTTATTTCGTTTGTTGCGGTGTTGGTGATTTCTATCTCGGCAGTAAATGGCTGTTCGGGATCGGTGGAGTAGGGGACGCCGATGGCAGAGAGTCGGCACATGTCGGTAGGCATTGATTCACCTTCGATAATCACCTTTACGCACGGGTATCCGTATTGGCTTGCCGGTCCGACAGACCATCCGAAATCCCCGTAATCATCTGTCAGTCCATAGAAGCCGCCGGGTTCGTTGATGGCATCATGTCCGGGATATCCGTCGGCAGTCAGCGGATATTCATCGGCAGCTTGCTGCTCGGCAATGAATCCGATGTAGAGCGGTTGGCCTTCTTCGATAGTGATGGGCGAAGCAAATTCATACGTGTTGTATTTTTTTGTGTTTGTGTAGTCCATCTGGCCGGAGGCTGTGGCGATGGGCGTTCCGTCTAATGTTTTAGTGCAGAACACCTCTATCGGGGCAGATGTTGCCGTTGTGCTTTTTGTGGAGCCGTTGGCCACGAGAACCGCTGTTATTTTGTTGCCAGCAAACATGGCCACGGTGGCAGCGTTCAACTGCAATGCTCCTCCTATGCGGGTGCCTTTTCCTGTGCCCATTGATATGCTTGGTTCCAGACAATATCCCACGGTCATCGTCTGAGTGGTGGCTTGTGCGCCGGATGTCTCGGTTTCAGCCGACGGCACGATGTGGCTGATGTCGTGTACGGAGAGTTGTCCGGCGCTTGCGGCTGACAGTCCGGCGCCGGGAGAGAGGGCGGCGATAGCAAGTAAGCAATGTAAAAATTTGTTCATAATATATTGTTTTTAGGAGTGGTTGCTTGAAAGTCTTTGAGATATAATGGTGTCGAATATGCCACATCTATGAAATTTCCGTCACGGAAAGCTTTCTCGCTCAATGCAAGCATATCGGCGGCCAAAGGATTGATGTCTTCCACCCAGATGGCGTTGGGGTGGGAGATGACCGTACGGGCTTTTTCGATGGCATTGCCCATGAACAGCAGGGGTCCCTGCTCCAGCAGCTCCCCGTAGGAATCCGGAGTAAGGATCATGGGCGCGGCAGGCATCAGTTCGCGTAGCCACATGTCAAGCACGCAGGTATAGACTTCCATGCGGCGTGCGTCGATCATGGGCGCGAATCTGGTCGACAGGTCTATGTTGAAATGATTAAACATGACATTGGTGGCCATGATATGGAGCGTGGGCACGCCGATCAGAGGTACGCCAAGAGCGTATGCCAGTCCTTTGGCTTCGGAGAGCCCGATGCGGAGCCCGGTGTAGCTGCCGGGTCCTATCGACACGGCTACGGCGTCGATTTTGCGTTCTTGTTCGCGTGCGGCGTCAAGGCACTGCTTGACGTAGCCGCCGATTAACTCTGCGTGATTCCGTCCGTGAAGGTCGCGGAAATCGGCCAGTACGGCCATGTCGCCTGTCAGTGCCACCGAACAGCAGTCGGTAGAGGTCTCTATGTTTATTATGTTTGCCACTGATATGATTTGGATTGTTGATTAACGGTCGGTCAGATCCGGCTGCATTGCCGACAATATGGTTATAGCCTGTCTGGCGGGAGCCGGATCGTGGACCCGCAGGATTGATGCTCCACCCTGGAGCGCAAGCATGCCGGCCATGGCTGTGGCTGGCAATGCTTCCTCGGCTGTGATGCCGAGAAGTTTTGTGAGCATGGATTTGCGTGATATGCCGGCGAGCACTGGACGGTGAAACACGGTGAACGATTCCAGTTCTCGCATTATCTCCCAGTTCTGTTCAAGGGTCTTGGCAAATCCGAATCCGGGGTCAATAATGATGTCGTTGACTCCCATATCGGTCAGAAGGCTGATCTTTTCGGCGAAGAAACGAAGAAGTGCAGCCATCACACCGCCCTCTGCGGAATAATCTGAAAGCGACTGCATCGTCTCGGGAGTTCCTCTGGTGTGCATCATCACATACGGCACCTTAAGGGATGCGACGGTCTCATACATCATGGGGTCGAGTGTGCCGCCTGATATATCGTTGATGATATTGGCTCCGAACTCTTCGATGCAGCGGCGGGCCACATCAGCCCGGAAGGTGTCGACTGACACCGGTATGTCCGGATTCACGCTTCGTATGGCCCGCAATGCCATGGCGAGCCGGTCAGTCTCCTCTGTGGCGCTGACGCTGTCGGAACCGGGCCGGGTGGAGCATGCGCCGGCATCTATTATGTCTGCTCCGTCGCTTATCATCCGCTCGGTGCGCCGGCATACTTCGGCCGTGCATGCCGCACGTGAGCCTGCATAAAATGAATCAGGGGTGGCGTTGACTATGGCCATGACCGCAGGCCTGTCGAACACCGCAAGCTTTCCGCTTATATTTAAAGAAAATGGTTTGAACATATTCCGGGCAAAGTTACTACAAAAAAGTGAAATGCGGAAAGATATAGTGATAGAATTGAGTT
>ERZ778512.2058-NODE-2058-length-11579-cov-5.447154_pt1 | contig 11579 bp, 8 predicted proteins | sample MGYA00510346_ERZ778512 | MGnify/ENA primary metagenome ERZ778512 (study PRJEB29527, sample SAMN07138962) | mouse gut metagenome | material: feces | host: mouse | place: China:Nanjing | collected 2016-01-25 ...
ATAAGCAGCTGCCATGGAGGTTATGCCGGCAGCGGTAGTTTCAATCTTCTTCTTTAAAAAAAGCGACGGACTCGGGAGTGGGTTTCGTTCCTTCGGCCGTAAGATCATCGTAGGTATAGGAAAAAGTTTCCCCGGTAGCTTTGTCATACCGGCGAAGACGTCTTACGTGGGGATAAACAGGTTTACCGCGCAGAGGAAAGCCCTGAATCACTTTCCCATCAGCAAAACCATGTGAGATCACAGTTCCACTCTTGTAACCTGAACGTTCCATGTAGTGTTTTTCATCAAGCCAGACTTCGATTTTGACAGAGTCGTCATGCCAGCCGGAGATCTCGAAATACTCCATTAAAACTTCGGGGAAGATGACTCGTAGTAACTTATGTAGGTTGCGATTGGAAGGCATTGGGCAGATAATTTTAATTTGAACGCAAAGATGAGTATTAACATACTCACAGGGTTTTCGCACTGCCCCCTTTTCCGCATCCATACTTGCAAAACAGAACAGCATGGCAAAGAAACATAAAATTTCACTGTTCTTTTCATTCTTAATTCAATTAATATTTCAGGCATAGGGACAAGAGCGCCATACACCATAAAGAGAAAGCCGCCTACTTTAGCATAGCCGACATATAAAAACTATATTCGCTCAACAAGTTTCACACCTTTCACGGTACGCAGTTTTCTAATAAGAGCCTCCAACTTAGACGTATCATCAATCATTATAACCAGATTGCCCCTAAACAGACCGTCGTTACTGTCTATGCTGATGCTGCGCAATGTCAGTTTCTCGTCCTTGCTGATTATACTTGTAAGATTGTTCACGATGCCTATATCATCATTTCCTATGACACGCAAGGTTATTGAATACTGAGACGCACCCTTGCCACTCCACCTCGCCTTTACGATACGGTAGCCAAAACGCTTGCGTAGCTCTGCGGCATTAGGACAATCGCAACGATGTATCTTGATACCGCCACTGACAGTGACAAAGCCAAAGACGTCGTCTCCGTATATTGGCTGGCAACACCTGGAAAGCTGATAATCAAGTCCTTTCAGGTTTCTATCGATTACGAGAACATCATCGTTTATCTTGTTTTTCTGTTCAGTCTCATTCTGAAAATTAAACTCCTCGGCACTTCTTGACGGACCGTCAGATACCAGACCTGTATCACGAGCCTGTATTTCAAGATATTTATCTATTATGGTATTGACATCAAGAGAACCGTCGGATATCTGCTTGTAGAAATCACTTACTTCCTTAAACCCGAGTTTCTTAATAAGACGGGCCATCAAAGACTCTTCTATCTCAATCTTACGGTTCTTAAATTTGCGCTCTATCATCTCCTTGGCAAACAACCCTTCCTTAACTTGTGTCTCCTTTAACGCAAGACGTATTTTTGACTTTGCCCTTGATGTCTTTACGATATTAAGCCAGTCCTGCTTCGGCTTCTGAGTAGTTGATGTCATTATCTCCACCTGATCTCCACTCTGCAACCTCTCACGCAGTGATACTACCTTATTGTTTATTCGAGCGCCGGTACAGCTATTTCCAATTTTCGAATGGATATGATATGCGAAATCAAGCACGGTAGAACCTTTAGGAAATTTAAACAAATCTCCTCTCGGTGTAAAGACAAACACCTCATCCTCATAAAGATCCATCTTAAACTGATCCATCACCTGCAAGCCATCGCTCGTCTCAAGTATATTACGGATATTTGTCAGCCACTCATCCAAGCCTGTCTCACCCTTTATACCTTTGTATCTCCAATGGGCTGCCACACCGCGCTCGGCAACCTCATCCATACGTTCGGTACGTATCTGCACCTCCACCCATTTCTGTTCCGGACCGAGCACCGTTATATGCAGACTCTCATATCCATTTGATTTCGGAACGGAAAGCCAGTCACGCAAACGTTTCGGATTGGGCTGATACATATCAGTAACTATCGAATAGGCCTGCCAGCACTGCATTTTCTCTTTCTCAACATCGGTATCTATAATAATACGAATGGCGAAAAGGTCATATATCCCCTCGAAACCGCACTTCTGTTTCTTCATCTTCTGCCAGATAGAATGGATACTCTTGGTACGGCCTTTCATGTGAAATCTTAATCCGGCAAGAGCCAGCTTCTCTTCAATCGGACCAATAAAGCTCTCTATATATTTATCACGCGCAGCTTTCGTGGCACTCAATTTATCTTTTATCATATAATAAGCATCATGTTCAAGATACTTCAATGACAAATCTTCAAGCTCACTCTTCAACTTATACAACCCAAGTTTATGAGCCAACGGAGCATATAAATAAGCCGCTTCTTCCGATACCCTTGATTTGCTTTCCATGTTCTGACAATCCCTTATCTGACGCATAAGATTGACACGAGACGCTATCATAATAAGAATAACCTGCATATCTTCAGCAAACGACAGAAGAAGATTACGGAAATTCTCACTCTCGATAACCGGATTTTTGGAGTACAAATCTGAAATTCGCTGCAAACCATGAAGAATACGTGACACAGCCTCACCAAATTCCGAATTGACTTCTTCTATAGAAACAAATCCACCGGATACACTCGGATGCAACAAGACTGCAAGCACGGCATCACGCTTCAATCCAATCTCATCAACAACAATCTGAGCTGCCTGAAAACTAAAAAGTATCGGATTAAGCCCAAAAGCATCACGCCCCACCTGATTGCATTCAATAGAGTTTATCAAATGTTTACGTACTTTTTCTTCATCACCATCAATAAGAGAAGAACCAATAACTACCTTAATATTTTTATATATATCAAGCGTTTTTTTTAGTTCCTCTGCCGTAAAATCCAATCTTTCAACCATAATTACACCCGTATGTTAATATATTATTGCAAAGATACGATTTTTATCCGATTTATTCGGTTTTTAGATAAAAAGTTACTACATTTGCTGCATTATTACTAATAACACAATAAATTATGTTATCACAAGAAGACCTTAAACAAATTGCCGCCAAAGGCATGACTGCTGAACAAATCGAGACACAGTTAAAACAATTCAAAACGGGATTTCCATTCCTTAAGTTGGAAGCTGCGGCAAGCATCTCACAAGGAATAATCTCACCAAACACCGATGAGCGTTCCGATTTCGAAAAAAAATGGAACAACTACAAAGCCGAAGGTCATAAAATCGTAAAGTTCGTCCCTGCCTCGGGAGCAGCAAGCCGCATGTTTAAAGATATGTTCACTTTCCTTACCTCCGATTATGATACACCGTCAACCGATTTTGAGAAGCATTACTTCAATAATATAAAAAAATTCGCATTCTATGACGCACTTGATGACATCTGTCTCAAAAACGAGAAAAAAGGAATAAAAGAACTTATAAGCGAGAACAACTATAAAGCTGTTGTTTCCAACATGCTTGAAAGTAAAGGACTTAACTATGGCCAACTTCCAAAAGGCATGCTGATTTTCCACAAATATGAGGATGGGGCACGCACTCCCATGGAAGAACATCTTGTAGAAGGCGCTCTATATGCGGCAAGTAATGGAGAAGCAAATGTACATTTCACTGTAAGCAACGAACACATGGAGTTTTTTGAGAAAAAAGTATCTCAACAATCAGACAAATATGCAAAAAAATACAATATTAATTACAATATAACTTTCTCTGAACAGAAATCAAGTACAGACACCATTGCGGCAAATGCGGACAACACTCCGTTCAGAACCACCGACGGACGCCTTCTGTTCCGTCCCGGAGGACACGGAGCTCTGATAGAGAACCTCAACGACATTGACGCAGACGTAATATTCATCAAGAACATCGATAATGTAGTACCAGACAGGTTGAAAGCAGACACAATTGAATACAAGCAAGTCATTGCCGGCATTCTCGTCTCATTGCAGAAAAAGGCATTCGAGCACCTAAACACGCTTGACTCCGGCAAATATAACCACGAAAAACTTGAAGAGATAATACGTTTCGTACAGCAAGAATTATGCTGTAGAAAATCAGACATAAAGCATCTTGAAGATACGGAACTTGTGATTTATCTCAAAGAAAAGCTCAATCGTCCTATGCGTGTATGCGGTGTTGTCAAAAACGTAGGTGAACCCGGTGGAGGTCCATTCCTTACTTACAATCAAGACGGTACCGTAAGCCTCCAAATATTGGAAAGCAGCCAGATTGACAAGAACAATCAAGAATATATGAAAATGTTTACTACTGGAACACATTTCAATCCTGTCGACCTTGTGTGTGCCGTAAAAGACTATAAAGGAAAATCTTTCAACCTACCAGATTTCGTTGACAAGGCGACAGGATTTATCAGCAGTAAGAGCAAGGACGGCAAAGAACTGAAAGCACTTGAACTGCCAGGACTGTGGAACGGTGCTATGAGCGATTGGAATACGATATTCGTAGAAGTACCGCTATCAACATTCAATCCGGTAAAAACAGTTAATGATTTATTACGTGAGCAACACCAATAAATAAAAAACGGTTTTACCAGAACAAACAATACAAACTTACAGTGCTTTGTGCCCGTACATGAATTATTTTTTCAAGTACGGGCACATATAGTATATGTATTTAAATACACTATCCACATTACATGCTTTTGTATAAACCAAACAAGTACTTTACAAGATATTTACACGCTTTCATTTCATTCTTTACCTTTTTTTTCTGTTTTTCCGCTGATATTTAGTAACTTTGCACTTTTGAATTATTAAATAAGTAATGAGTAATAAGCAAAATAACAAGGCATTCTCAATGATTGCCGATATAGAAGGCGATTTCAGCGACCTTTCCAATATAAACATGCCGGAAAGCATGCCCATACTTGCTGTAAGAAATCTTGTGCTTTTCCCTGGTGTGGTTTCTCCTATACTTATCGGTAGGGAATCAAGCATGACGTTGATAAAAAAAGCAGAATCTTCCGGTACACTCATAGGCATTGTATGCCAAAAAGATCCGGATATAGACGAACCCTCCAAAAATGACCTTTACGAATACGGAGTTTTTGCAAAAGTAGTAAAGATTCTCAGCCTGCCAAATAATAATATCACTGCAATTATACAAGGGTTAGGCAGACTGAAACTAACTTCTATCATACGCAAAAAACCTTATCTTACAGGTAAGGTTGAAGTTGCGCATGAAACTTTTCCTGATAATAACGACAGTGAGTTTACAACCGCAATAGAAGATTTACGTAACACTACTGCCGAATACGTAAAAATCAACGACGATATTCCAGAAGAGGCAACCTTTGCCATCAAGAATGTGAACAACGATGTCATGGCATTGAACTTTATATGTTCCAATATGCTATTCTCGATAAAAGAAAAGATGGAATTATTGGAAATGGACTCCATCAAAGACAGGCTCTTCTATACTTTGAGAATAATAAACAGAGAACTTGCGCTTCAGAGTCTTAAACAGGATATAAGAAATAAGACTCGTGATGACATAGACGAGCAACAGAAAAACTACTTTTTACAACAACAGATAAAGAATATCCAGGCTGAGATAGGTAACGGCGACGGCTCACCGGAAAGAAAAGAGTTACTGGATAAAGCTGCAACAAAACTTTGGAATGAGGATGTCGAGACTATATTCATGAAGGAACTGGACAAACTCGACCAATTAAATCCACAAAGCCCGGAGTACAACATACAACTCACTTATCTCCAGACATTTGTCTCACTTCCTTGGAATGAATATACAGAAGACGACCTAAACATAACAAAAGCACAGAAAGTCCTTGATAAAGACCATTATGGAATGGAGAAAGTAAAGGAAAGAATCCTTGAATACATTGCCGTTTTGAGTCTACGCAGAGACCTGAAATCACCCATCTTGTGCCTCTATGGACCTCCGGGAGTCGGAAAAACCAGTCTCGGAAAAAGTATCGCCGATGCAATGAACAGGAAATATGTGCGTATGTCTCTTGGCGGATTACACGATGAAGCCGAAATAAGAGGTCACAGGCGTACATATATCGGTGCCATGGCCGGAAGAATAATAAAGAACATACAAAAAGCTGGCTCTTCCAATCCGGTTTTCATTCTTGATGAAATTGACAAAGTAACACAAAATACAGTCAATGGAGATCCAGCTTCAGCATTGCTCGAAGTTCTCGATCCTGAACAAAATACAGCTTTTCACGATAATTATCTCGATGTGGACTATGATCTGTCGAAAGTACTCTTCATTGCTACGGCAAATGAACTTAATACAATACCAAGACCATTGCTTGACCGCATGGAAATTATAGAGGTAAGCGGTTATATCACAGAAGAGAAGATCGAGATTGCCAAAAGGCATCTTATTCCAAAAGAAAAAGACAGTACCGGCCTGTTGGATGAAAAAAAATTGGCTTTCAATAAGTCTGCGATTGAAAAAATAATAGAGCAATACACAAGAGAAAGCGGAGTTCGTCAACTTGAAAAGCAAATAAACAAGGCTTTGAGAAAACTCGCTTTCACAAAAGCCAAAGAAGGCTTATTGCCATATAATAAGATTTCTCCTACTGAAATTGAAAGCCTTCTCGGAAAGCCCCCCTACTATCGGGATATTTATCAGGGAAACTCTTATGCGGGAGTCGTAACCGGTTTGGCATGGACAAGTGTGGGCGGAGAGATATTGTTCATAGAGACAAGCATGAGCAAAGGAAAAGGAACCAAGCTTACACTTACCGGAAATCTGGGAGACGTAATGAAAGAGTCGGCTGTACTCGCACTGGAATACGTAAAAGCACATGCTGACAAATTGAATATCGACTACAGGATTTTCGATAATTGGAACATTCACATTCATGTCCCTGAAGGCGCCACTCCCAAGGACGGGCCTTCTGCCGGAATAACCATTGCAACATCTATAGCATCGGCACTTACCCAACGCAAAGTAAGAAAGAATACGGCCATGACAGGTGAAATAACACTGAGAGGAAAAGTATTGCCTGTCGGAGGAATAAAAGAAAAGATATTAGCAGCCAAAAGAGCCGGCATAACGGATATTTTAATGTGTCGCGAAAACAAGAAAGACATAGATGAAATTCCTGATGTCTACCTTAAAGGTATCACTTTCCATTATGTGGAAAATGTCCAAGACGTATGGGACTTTGCCCTCACAGAGGAAACTGTTGACAATCCTTTAATATTTGAAATAGAGGAAGATAAGAAATAATGGAATTCCAATTACTGCATACCGACAGTTCGTCAGACGCACGAACAGGTATTATCACCACTGCACACGGCGTGATAAAAACACCTATCTTCATGCCGGTAGGAACTTGTGGCAGTGTGAAAGGTGTTCATTTCTCAGAGTTGAGAGAGCAAGTCAAAGCCCAAATAATATTAGGCAATACATATCATCTGTATCTGCGTCCCGGACTTGATATTCTTAAAAAGGCGGGAGGTCTTCACCGTTTCGGAGGATGGGACAGACCTATATTAACGGATTCTGGCGGATTTCAAGTCTTTTCGCTCACTGGTATACGAAAACTGCGTGAGGAAGGATGTGAGTTCAGATCACACATAGATGGCTCAAAACATATCTTTACTCCGGAAAACGTTATGGATACAGAACGTGCCATCGGTGCTGACATCATAATGGCATTTGATGAATGTCCTCCCGGAAACAGTGATTATCAATATGCGAAAAAGAGCCTGGCACTCACACAACGCTGGCTTGACAGGTGTATAAAACGTTTCAATGAAACCGAGCCTTTGTACGGATATGAGCAAACTTTATTTCCCATAGTTCAAGGATGCACGTTTAAAGATTTGCGTCGTGATGCGGCAAAATACATTGCAGACAAAGATGCTGACGGAAATGCCATCGGAGGTCTGGCTGTTGGCGAACCGACAGAAGTCATGTACGATATGATTGAAGTTGTCAACGAGGTTCTTCCAAAAGAAAAGCCAAGATATTTGATGGGCGTAGGCACCCCACAGAACATTCTCGAAGCTATTGAGCGAGGCGTAGACATGTTCGACTGCGTCATGCCAACACGCAACGGACGAAATGCGATGCTCTTTACATACAACGGAACAATGAACATGCGCAATAAAAAATGGGAAGACGACTTTTCACCTATAGACCAGGATGGATGTGAAACTGACCGTATATATACAAAAGCATATCTTCATCATTTGTTCAAGGCACAGGAACTTCTCGCCATGCAAATAGCCAGCATCCATAATCTTGCTTTCTATATAAGACTCGTTACCGACGCAAGACACCATATCGAACAAGGAGATTTTGTTGCCTGGAAACGTAGTGTCATAGATGATTTAGGCCGAAGAGTTTAATAACTGTTTTTATAGACATGAGATTCTATAATAGTAACCCATTGCATAAGATACTAAAATTCCGGCATTCGACAGACCAATACAACGGATGTTACAGTCATGTCATACACAAACTTGGCATTTTCAATCCATTCAGGTATATCAAACGTCTCGACAGATATATCATAAAAAAGTTCATCGGAACATATATCTATTCAATATTCCTTATCATAAGTATAGCCATTGTATTGGATATTAATGATAATCTGGCCAAGTTCAGCGTATATCACGCACCTTTACGAGCCATAATCTTTGACTACTATGCTAATTTCGTGCCATACTACGCCAACCTGTTCAGTCCGTTGTTCGTTTTCATTGCCGTTATTTTTTTCACATCCAAACTTGCCGGTAACTCAGAGATTATAGCGATGTTGGCATGTGGCATGAGTTTTAAGCGCCTGCTAAGACCATACATGATTTCGGCCGCGATGATATCCGTATTGAATTTTTATCTTGGTTCTTACATCATTCCCAAAGGTACTGTAATACGCCATAACTTCGAATCTCAATATAAGAACAGCAAAAAACAAACGTCAGCCACAAACATACAACTTCAAGTGGGTAAAGGAGTTATTGCATATATAGCTCAATACGACGACAAGACAAAGACCGGATTTGGTTTCTCGCTATACAAATTCGAGAACAAAAAACTTGTAAGTCAAATGACAGCCAATGTGATCAAATACGACACCATATCCGATTCACGCTATCACTGGAAAGCCATCAGCTACAAAATAAGAACATTAAAAGGAATGAAGGAACATATCACATCCGGATTTGAGAAAGACACAACAATAATGATGGAGCCTATGGATCTCGTTTTCAGCAAGGGACAACAAGAAACTTTCACAAGTCCAGAACTCAAACGCTACATATCTAAACAAAAAGACCGCGGCTCCGGTAATGTAGTTCAATATGAGGTAGAGTATCACAAGCGAATAGCCACGTGTTTCGCATCGTTCATTCTCACCATCATAGGACTGAGCCTTAGTGCCAGAAAGCGCAAGGGCGGAATGGGGTTATATCTCGGTATCGGTCTGATTTTGAGTTTTTCTTATATACTTCTGCAAACAGTAAGTTCCACTTTTGCCATCAACGCAAATACCCCACCGGTAATTGCTGCATGGATTCCAAACCTATTATATTTTATAATTGCATATTTTTGTTATAAAAAAGCACCTAATTAATGAAATTTGAAGATACATTTTTAAATGACAACATACTGGACGCACTCTATGACATGCGTTTTGAGGATTGTACACCGATACAAGAAAAGTGTATACCTGAAATATTGGATTACAACGATGTCATTGGAGTTGCACAGACAGGAACCGGTAAGACAGCTGCATATTTGCTGCCGATATTAAGCATGCTCGATGACGGCGAATATCCCAAAGAAGCCATTAACTGCATTATTATGTCACCGACAAGAGAGCTTGCCCAACAAATAGACCAGGCAATGCAAGGATTCGGTTATTATCTTGACAGCATAAGCAGCGTTGCCGTATATGGAGGAAACGACGGAAACAGATACGATCAAGAGATGAAAAGTCTGCGGATGGGTGCTGATGTTGTAATAGCTACTCCTGGACGACTGCTCAGCCATATCCGAATGGGACACATAGATTTGAGTAAAGTAAGTTTTTTTGTACTCGATGAGGCTGACCGTATGCTTGATATGGGATTCAGCGATGATATAATGCAAATTGTCGCCAAACTGCCGAAAGAACGACAAACAATCATGTTCTCCGCCACGATGCCGGATAAAATACAGCAACTTGCACGTACTATTCTCAATAATCCTGTTGAGATTAAGATAGCGGTGAGCAAGCCGGCCGAAAAAATAAAACAATCGGCATACGTTTGCTATGACACACAGAAAATTGGAATAATAAAACATCTTTTTGCTACAAACCAATTAAAAAGGGTCATTATTTTCTCCGGTAAGAAAGACAAAGTAAAAGATATTGCCCGCGAACTGCGAAACCTGAAAATAAACTGCTGCCAGATGCACAGCGATCTCACACAGCAAGAACGAGACGAAGTGATGTTCAAATTCAAGGCTGGAATGAAAGACGTACTCGTAGCCACAGATATAGTTTCCAGAGGTATAGACATTGATGACATATTAATGGTGATAAACTACGATGTCCCACACGACTGCGAAGACTACGTTCACCGCATCGGACGAACCGCAAGAGCAGACAGGGACGGAGCGGCAATAACATTCGTGAACGAAAAAGAGATTTATAAGTTCCAGCAGATTGAGGAATTCCTTGAGAAAGTGATTACTAAAAATCCGCTTCCTGAAAATCTCGGTAAAGGTCCGGAGTATAAGGTGGAAAAGAACACTCAGTCAAACAGATGTGGGACAAGACGCCATGGCAGAGGGAACGGAAAGGGAAACGGACGCAGACGTGGCGGGAAAAAGCCCCAAAAGAAATAACCGTAAATCCTACTACCGTTAGAAATATAATCCGCAAATGAACTGACCCCCAAAAGAAGATTTCACTAACATATATAAATCACCCCATGTCTCAAAAGTTCCGCTAACTTTTGAGACATGGGGTGATTTATAACTTTCTCATTTAAGATGCGGCAATGATATATGATATTTCACCGCAATAAAACGTATTGTACATGTTACAATAAAACTTGCCATAACAGTTACCTCGACCGGAAAATCAATTTCTGACAGTCCCCAATACGTTATTCCTCCAAGCAGACATGCCATCGCATAAATCTCTTTTCTGAATATCACCGGTTCATTATTAAGCAACACATCGCGTATCACCCCACCTGCCGATCCTGTTATACATCCCATTATTATCGCCACCCAGAACGGCTGTCCGCATGCCTGGCTTTTCTGTATCCCGGATATTGTAAAAAGAGCCAGTCCCAAAGTGTCAAACACAAACCAAGTATTATTCAACCGTTCCATGTGCTTCGAAAACACAATAACCACACACAGAGCCAATGCCGTACAAACCATATATATCGGATCTGTCATCCAAAAAGGGGTGACACCCAACATCACGTCACGTATCGTGCCACCACCTATTGCCACTGCTATGCCGCACACATAACCGCCGAACCAATCGAAATGCTTGGCTGCCGCATGCCTGATACCCGATATGGCAAAAGCGAACGTTCCGAGAAACTCTATTATATAAGGTACATCTGAAAGGTTTATCTCTTCGTTCATCCGTTAACTACATTTACTGGTAATCCATC
>ERZ778512.2061-NODE-2061-length-11563-cov-3.306917_pt1 | contig 11563 bp, 9 predicted proteins | sample MGYA00510346_ERZ778512 | MGnify/ENA primary metagenome ERZ778512 (study PRJEB29527, sample SAMN07138962) | mouse gut metagenome | material: feces | host: mouse | place: China:Nanjing | collected 2016-01-25 ...
GGCGGGACGGGTACGAGTATCGCCTGCGGTTTGAGCGGGGAGAAATCGTAGGGAAGCTGGAGAAAACGCCTTTACCCCGGAGTCAGGCGAAAAAAACCGGCACCCGTACCCGCTGGCTTCCGGATCTGGAAGTTTTTACGGATATTGCGATTCCGGCGGAGTATTTTGTTTCTGTCATGAAGCGGCAGGCGGTGGTCAACGCGGGGGTACGGTTCCACTTCCGGAATCAGGGAGAGGACGGGAGCTTTGCGGAAACGGAGTTTGTCTATGAAAACGGCATTGCGGATTACGTGGCGGAGCTGGCCGGAGAAGTACGGCTGACGGACCCGGTATTCTGGCAGGGTGAGAAGCGCGGCCGGGACCGTGCAGACAAGCCGGAATATAAAGTGAAGCTCTCCGCGGCCTTCTGCTTCTCCAACAAGACCAGCGTGACGGAACACTACCACAATTCAAGCTGGCTGGAACATGGGGGCAGTCCGGAGAAGGCGTCGAAATCGGCCTTTGTTTCCGCAATTGACGCCTGTTTACGCCAGCAGGGGAAGTATCAGAAGAACGAAAGCAAGATTACATGGGCCGACGTGGAGGACTGCCTGGTTTTGGTCAGCAGTAATTTTTCTACACAGACCTCCTATGAGAACCAGACGAAAAAGGCCATTACGAATAAGTTTGTTCAGGAAGCCATGACGGAATTCCTGCGGACCAATCTGGAAATCTACTTTATTGAGAACCGGGCGGACTGCGAGAGAATCTGCGAACAGGTGCTTCTGAACAAACGGAGCCGTGAGAAAGCGGAGGAAGCCCGGCTGAATATCCGGAAGAAGCTGTCAGGGAACGTGGACATTTCCAACCGGGTGCAGAAGTTCGTGGACTGCCGTACCAAGGACCCCAGCCGCCGGGAAATCTACATCGTGGAGGGCGACAGCGCGTTGGGAAGCGTGAAGCAGGCCCGGGATTCGGAGTACCAGGGGATTATGCCCATCCGGGGGAAGATTCTGAATTGTCTGAAAGCCGACTATGCCAATATTTTCAAGAGTGATATTATTACGGATTTGATTCGCGTACTGGGCTGCGGGGTAGAGGTCCAGAACCGGCACGTGAAGGATATGGCGGCCTTTGATCTGGCAAACCTGCGGTGGAGCAAAGTCGTGATCTGCACTGATGGCGACGTGGACGGTTTCCAGATCCGGACCCTGGTGCTGACGATGCTCTACCGCCTGACCCCTACCCTGATTCGGGAGGGCCGGGTGTATATCGCGGAAACGCCTCTGTTTGAGATCAACTGCGGCGACAAGACCTGGTTTGCCTACTCGGATAAAGAAAAGAACGACATTGTGAAGAAGCTGGAGGGGAAGAAGTACAAAATCGACCGCTCCAAGGGCCTTGGCGAGAACGAGCCGGACATGATGTGGCTGACGACCATGAATCCGGAGACCCGTCGTCTGATTCGGGTCATGCCGGAGGACGCGGAACGGACAGCGGCAATCTTTGAACTGCTTCTTGGCAACAATTTGCAGGGGCGGAAAGATCATATCGCTGAAAACGGGTACAAATATTTGGAAATGGCTGATATCTCATAATTCAGATACGAGATTGGGAGGATTGTTATGTTATATCGGCTGCATTCAAACAAACAGGATTTTCAGCGTGTGAACCGGGTTTCATTGGGGAGCATCGGCTGGATGGAAGCGGATCTGGAGAAACTGGTTTCAACGCACATCCAGGATTTTCTCCACGGCGAGGACCTGATGACCATTTTCACCGAACGGAAATGGCAGGAGGAACCGGATATCATGGCCCTGGACCGCGCCGGAGACCTGTATCTTTTCGAGCTGAAACGCTGGGAGAGCAGTCAGGAGAATTTATTGCAGGTTTTACGGTACGGACAGATTTTCGGGAACAGCGGCTACCCGGAACTGAAGGAGCTTTATCAGAAATACACCGCGTCCGGGGAAGAACTGCGGCTGGCACATCAGGGGTACTTTGAGCTGGACACGCCTCTGGAAAACAGGGAGTTCAACCGGCGGCAGCACTTCATTATCATGACCAACGGCCTGGATATGAAGACGGTGGAGGCCATTCTGTACTGGAAGAAAAGCGGGCTGCTGGTGGACGCTATCGTTTACTGGGTCTTTGAGATTCAGCGTGAGCATTACATCGAGTTCAATATGTATTCTCCTTTGGAAGGTTTCCTGGAGGCGGAACGGAGCAGTTACATTCTCAACACCGACAGTACCAATAATATGGGGCATCATGAGGATATGCTGCGGGAACACAAGGCGGCGGCGTACTATCCGGGCTGGCGGGAGAAGATCGAACGTCTGCAAAAAGGCGATCTGGTGTTTCTCTATCAGAGCGGGGTAGGAATCGTGGCCTGCGGGCGCGCGTCGGGGAGGCTGGAAAAGCGGGACTGCGACGGGTACAAGGATTACGAATACCATATGTCTCTGGAGAAATTCAAGCAGCTGAAAACGCCTATGACAGCGGCGCGGATCAAGGAAATTGCCGGGCCTGGGGTGACGTTCCGGCAGACATTGTTTTCCATCAGCGGGGAGAGCAGCGCGGCCTTGATGAAGGAAATCCGCAGGAATTATCTCTGAGTTTTCTTGACAGACTGTTGAAAACTTCCTCATAAAAAGCGCCGGAAAGCCAAAAAATAAAGCCTCCGGGTGGATTTTGGCTTGGTCCGGAGGATATTTTTCAACAAGTTTTGTTTTATTGTGGAAAATTCCCGTTGTTTTCAGGAAGTGGGTATGAGCAGCCACAGCGTAAGGAGGACAGGGAAACAGTGAATATTTTTGACATTATGGGACCAGTTATGGTAGGGCCGTCCAGCTCCCACACGGCAGGGGCGGCGCGGATTGGCCGGGTAGCGCGTTCACTTCTGGGGGAGAAGCCGGTGGAGGCGGAGCTTTTGATGCACGGCTCCTTTGCGTCCACGGGCAAGGGCCACGGGACGTATCAGGCGCTGATTGCGGGGCTTCTGGGGATGCGTCCGGACGACCCGCGGCTTCCGGACAGCTTCCGTCTGGCGGAGGAGGCGGGGCTGAAGTTTACGTTCGGGACCTGCACCCTGCGGGACGCCCATCCGAACAGCGTGCTGATCCGGATGAAGGGCTGCAAGGGGCATACATTGGAAGTAGGCGCGTGTTCCCCTGGCGGCGGTCGGGTGAAGGTCTTCCAGGTGGACGGAATGGACTGCGATTTCAGCGGGGAATATCCGACTCTGGTGATCCGCAACAACGACCGTCCCGGCTGTGTGAGTCATATCACCATCAGCCTGGCGAGTCTGGGTCTGAATCTTGCGTCCCTGAAGCTCTCCAGGGACAGTCTGGGCGGGAATGCCTTTATGGTCATTGAGTGCGACAAATCGATTCCCAACAGTCTTGTGGATGAGATCCGGGGCCTGCCGGGTATCCAGCGAGTGACGCGGTATGTTCCCGAGGGACAGGAGGAGGATGTATGATTACATTTCAATCCATAGAGCAGATGCTGGAGGCGGCGTCGGAAAGCGGACTGCCCCTTTGGGAGTGCATTCAGGCGTCGGACTGCCGGCAGCAGGGTGTAAGCGCAGAGGTTTCCTGGCGGCGTATGTCCACGCTGTTTGAAACCATGGCCGCCGCGGACGCCGGGTATCGGGAGGAGGACCGTTCTCACAGCGGGCTTTCCGGAGGCGACGGCGGGAAGATGGCCCGTTACGGACAGGAGACGGGTGACGGAAGTCTTTGCGGCGGGTTTTTCTCGGAGGTCATAGCCGGGGCCCTGCGGATGGGCGAGTGCAACGCCTGCATGAAGCGTATTGTAGCCGCGCCCACTGCCGGAGCCTGCGGGGTCATTCCGGCGGTGCTTCTGCCCTATCAGCGGAGGTTCGGCACGGCGGATGAAACCATGGTGCAGGCGCTCTATATTGCGTCGGGCTTCGGAATGATTATTGCGGAACGGGCCTTCATTTCCGGGGCTGCGGGCGGCTGTCAGGCGGAAATCGGGTCTGCCGCAGCCATGGCCGCACCCGCGTTGGTGTTCTTGCAGGGCGGCGCCGGGGAACAGATGGCCCACGCGTGTGCTATGGCTTTGAAGAATCTTCTGGGGCTTGCCTGCGACCCGGTAGGCGGTCTGGTAGAGGTCCCCTGCGTGAAACGGAACGTGATCGGCGCGATGTCAGCCCTGTCCGCGGCGCAGATGGCCCTTGCGGGAATCGAAAGCCGCGTGCCGCCGGACCAGGTCCTGGACGCCATGCGGAGAGTGGGACAGTCCCTGCCGCCCAGCCTCCGGGAGACGGGCCGGGGTGGTCTGGCCGCTACGCCCTTCGGACAGCAGTACAAGCCGGAGGGGGCCGGACTTCTTGCAATTGATCTTCAAAAGAATACTGCCAAAAAACACTTGCAGTTGAATTTTAGATAAATTTTATCTATAAACTACATTTGCCCAGCAAAGGAAAAGAATTATGCCAAAAAAAAAGACTGAAAACAAACCAAAGGTAAAGAATCCCAACGTCATGGGCCTGCACGCGGCGCTAGTGGAACAGCCGATTACAGAGACGCTGGAGACGAACTATATGCCCTATGCCATGAGCGTGATTGTCTCCCGTGCAATACCGGAGATCGACGGTTTCAAGCCCTCCCACCGGAAGCTGCTGTATACGATGTACAAAATGGGGCTTCTGACAGGGGCGCGGACGAAATCGGCAAACATTGTCGGCCAGACCATGCGGCTGAATCCCCACGGCGACGCGGCAATCTATGACACCATGGTACGGCTGAGCAGGGGCTACGGCGCTCTTTTGACCCCCTTTGTGGACTCCAAGGGCAATTTCGGCAAGCATTACTCCCGTGATATGTCCTGCGCCGCGCCGCGATACACAGAAGCCAAGCTGACCCCCATCTGTCAGGAGCTTTTCCGGGACATTGACAGCGACACCGTGGATTTTGTGGACAATTACGACAATTCCATGAAGGAACCCGCGCTTCTGCCGACCACGTTCCCGAATATTCTGGTTTCGGCCAACAGCGGCATTGCGGTGGGTATGGCGTCCCAGTTCTGCGGGTTCAATCTGAAGGAAGTCTGCGAGACCACGGCGGCGTATCTGAAAAATCCCGGCTGCGACCTGACGGACACGCTGTTAGGCCCGGACTTCCCCACCGGCGGCGAGCTGATCTGCAATCCTGACGCCCTCCGGGAGATTTACGAGACGGGCCGTGGGAGCGTGCGGGTACGGGCAAAATGGCGGTATCTAAAACCGGAAAATCTGATTGAAATCTACGAGATCCCCTATTCCACGTCCACGGAGGCGATTCTGGACAAGACGGCGGCTTTGATGAAGGCGGGGAAAATCCGTGAAATTGCGGATATGCGGGATGAAACGGACCTGTCGGGCATGAAACTGGCCATCGACCTCAAGCGCGGCACAGACCCGGAAAAACTTATGGCGAAGCTCTTCCGTCAGACGCCGCTGGAGGACGCCTTTTCCTGCAACTTCAACGTGCTGATCGCCGGAATGCCGAAGGTCCTGGGGGTCCGGAAGATTCTGGAGGAGTGGACCGCCTGGCGCACGGAATCGGTACGGCGCAGGGTGTTCTTTGTCCTGGGGAAGAAAAAAGAAAAGCTGCATCTTCTGATGGGCCTGAAAAAGATTCTTCTGGACATTGACAAGGCCATTCAGATTATCCGGGAGACGGAAGCGGACGCGGAAGTAATTCCCAATCTGATGATCGGCTTTGGCATCGACCAGGTGCAGGCGGAATATGTGGCGGAAATCAAGCTGCGGAATATCAACAAAGAGTATATTCTCAAGCGGGTCCAAGAGACGGACGCCCTGCAAAAGGAAATCGACGACCTGGAGGACACGCTGCAAAATCCCAAGCGTATCCGAAAGATTATTCTGGGCGAACTGTCCCAGGCGGCAAAAAAATACGGCGAACCACGGAAGACCTCCATTGTCTACGCCCACGAGCTGCCCCAGTTGGACGAGGACGACGGGCCGGAGACTTACCCGGTTCACATTTTCCTCTCCCGGGAGGGCTACTTCAAGAAGATCACGCCTCAGAGCCTCCGGATGAGCGGCGCGCAGAAGTATAAGGACGGCGACGGCTTACGGCAGAGCTTCGAGACGGACAGCGGCGCGGAGGTCATGTTCTTCACGGACAAATGCCAGGTGTACAAGACCCGGCTGAGCGAGTTCGACGACACCAAGGCCAGCGTTCTGGGGGACTACCTGCCGTCAAAGCTGGGCATGGATACCGGCGAGAACGTGGTCTATATGGTCCTGCCGGGGACGGATTACGCGGGATTCCTCCTGTTCTTCTTCGAAAACGGCAAGGCGGCCCGGGTGGAAATCAAGGCGTACCAGACCGCGTCCAACCGCCGGAAGCTGACGGGGGCTTACTCCGACAAATCGCCCTTGAAAGCCGTCCTGCGGGTGGACCAGGAACAGGAGCTTGCGGTCTATTCCTCAGAACCCCGCTGCCTGATTTTCCAGACGGGTCTGCTGACAGCCAAGAGTACCCGCACAACTCAGGGGGTGGCTGTCATGACCCTCAAGCCAAAGTACCGGCTGGAGGACGCGCGGCTCCTTACGGAAACGCCTATTGTCAACCAAGCCCGCTACCGTGTCCGGGCCATCCCTTCTGCGGGCGCGCTCCTTCGGCAGGAGGACACGGAGGAAACACAGATATCGCTTTCATGACCGCGCAAAAAATACCGGGCAGTTCTCCGTTACAGAGGGCTGCCCGGTCAATTTGCATTCACAAGCTTGTTATCAGCTATTTTGTCTCAACGGAACATAAGCACAATTCCTGCGTAATCTTAAAAGGCTTCTTTTCTGTAATTTCATATTTCCCCCCCTTTCAAAGTCCACGCGCCTTTTGTCAGGTCAATCTTATCATAGCCCGGCGCAAGCATCCAACAGCCAGCGTTCTGACCTGAACAGAAAACTGGAAAACGAACTCTTTACAAACGGAGACGGATGTGGTATGATTCAGGATTGTAAGCGGACGGTATTCCAGGGGATTGGAAACTGTACCGGCATACGGTTCTGAAGCGCGGTGCTCCACGGGGCGAAGCAGGCGTCACCTGACCTGGTATGGAAAGGCAGGGGGATGCGGATTGAAGATCGGCTTCATAGGAGCGGGCAAGGCGGGCTTTTCTCTCGGCAGGTTTTTTGTCGAAGGAGGCGTTCGGGTGACCGGGTATTACAGCCGGCATCCAGAAAGCGGGAGAGAAGCGGCTGAGATTACAGGAACGAGGTTTTACAACACGCTGAACGAAATCGTAAAAGACAGTGACGCGCTGCTTTTAACGGTTCCGGACGGAGCGATTCAGTCTGTTTACGGCAGGCTGTGCGAGAGCGCGCTTTCAGGAAAACAGATATGCCATTGCAGCGGCGCAATGACTGCGAATGAAGCCTTTCCGGGCATCGAGACAGTTGGCGCCTGCGGGTATTCCATCCATCCGCTTTTCCCCTTCAGTGACAAACTGGAGTGTTACAGGGAATTGCCGGGTGCTTTTTTTTGCATCGAAGGGCAGGGCCCCCATCTTCCGGAGTGGCGGGAACTGCTGACGGGCTTGGGCTTACGGGTGCAGGTGATTTCGGGTGAGCGTAAGGCCCGGTATCATGCGGCGTGCGCTATAGCCAGCAATCTGGTGTGCGGACTGGTGCAGGAGAGCCTGGAACTGCTGGAGGACTGCGGTTTCACATCGGAGACGGCCCTGGAAGCCCTGACGCCCCTGATCCGGTCCAACACCGCCCACATCCTGCGGGAAGGCCCCGTGCAGGCTCTGACAGGTCCGGCGGAACGAGGAGACGCGGAGACCGTAGCGAAGCATCTGGCCTGCCTGCCGGAAGGGGACCGCGCTCTTTACAGGGCCGTCTCCCGGAAGCTGGCGGTCATGGCTGAGACAAAGCATCCGGAGACGGATTATACCGCCCTGGAAACCATCTTGAAAGAAGGCAGAGACGTATGAAAAAGAATACCATTGCCACCCTGAACGCTATGAAGGCCAATGGGGAAAAGATTTCCCAGCTCACCGCCTACGACTACTCCACGGCCCGGCTGGTGGACGCGGCGGGGATCAATACCGTGCTGGTGGGGGACAGTCTGGGCATGACCATGCAGGGCTACGAAGACACTCTGCCGGTGACTATGGAAGAGATGATTGTCTATGGCCGCAGCGTTGGCCGGGCCTGTAAGGACGCCTTTGTGATTCTGGATATGCCCTTTATGAGCTACCAGGTTTCCGTGGAGCAGGCGGTGGAGAACGCGGGACGGCTGATGAAGGAGTGCCAGGCCAACGCGGTGAAGCTGGAGGGCGGGAAGTCCGTCTGTCCGCAGATTGCAGCGATCACGGCCTGCGGGATTCCGGTCTGCGCCCATATCGGGATGACGCCCCAGTCCGTGAACAGCTTCGGGGGCTTCAAGGTCCAGGGCAAAGGCGAGAAGGAAGCCCGCCGGGTTCTGGAGGACGCTTTGGCCGTGGAAGCCGCGGGCGCTTTTATGGTGGTGCTGGAGTGCGTGCCTCCCAAGCTGGCGGCGCTGATTACAAAGAAAACCCATCTGATTACCATCGGCATTGGCGCGGGGGCTGGCTGTGACGGTCAGGTTTTGGTTTATCAGGACCTTTTGGGGATGTCCAGCGGTTTCGTGCCCAAGTTCGTGAAGCGGTTCGCGGATATCGGTGAAGAGATGCAGACGGCTTTCCGGGCCTATGACGCGGAAGTGAAAGCCGGACAGTTCCCCACGGCGGAGCAGACCTATGCAAAAAGCGACTGTTCCGATGACTTCCTCGCCAGCCTTGACGCCGAATTCTGATCAGGAATTATCCATGCAAAAGGAGATAAAGCATATGATTGCTGCAAGTACAATTCAGGAGGTCCGGGAGCAGGTGGCCCAATGGAAACGGGCGGGTCTGACGGTCGGACTGGTGCCTACAATGGGATACCTGCACGAGGGTCATGCCAGTCTGGTCGACAAGGCCCGGGAGATGTGCGGAAAAGTGATTGCGTCGGACTTTGTGAACCCTACCCAGTTCGGGCCCAATGAGGACCTGGAAGCCTATCCCCGGGATTTTGACCGTGACTGCGCCCTTCTGGAAGCCCATGGATGCGATCTGGTGTTTCATCCGTCTGTTGAGGAAATGTACGCCCCCAACGCGGCCACTTATGTGGAAATCCTGGACGAAATGCCGAAACAGCTCTGCGGAAAGACCCGGCCCATTCACTTCCGGGGCGTTTGTACGGTAGTTTCCAAGCTGTTCAATATCGTTCAGCCCGATTACGCCTTTTTCGGTCAGAAGGACGCCCAGCAGCTTGCCATTATCCGGCGGATGGTGCGGGATTTGTCCTTCGGGGTACAGATTGTGGCCTGTCCCATCGTGCGGGAATCTGACGGTCTTGCAAAGTCTTCCCGGAACACCTACCTGAATCCGGAGGAACGTCAGGCGGCGCTGTGTCTGTCCAAGGCGGTCTTCGCGGGACAGGCGGCGGCGGAAGAGGGCCAGCGGGACGCAAAAGCCCTTCTGAAACTCATGACGGGCATCATCGAAGCGGAACCGTTGGCGCGGATTGACTATGTGTCGGCGGTAGACGGGGAGACGATGCTGCCCGCGGACGAACTGACAGACGGCGTGCTGGTCGCTATGGCGGTCTATATCGGGAAAACCCGGCTGATTGATAACTTTATCGTTGGAGGCTTGAAATGACCATCGAGATGCTGAAGGGAAAGATTCACCGGGCTACGGTACGGCAGGCGGAGCTGGATTATGTGGGGTCGATCACGGTAGACCAGGACCTTCTGGACGCGGCTGGGATTCTGGAATACGAGAAGGTTCAGATTGTGGACGTGGACAACGGGAGCCGGTTTGAGACGTACACCATCGCGGGGGACCGTGGCAGCGGCATGATTTGTCTGAACGGCGCGGCGGCCCGGTGCGTGAGCGTGGGGGATAAGATTATCCTGATGGCCTACGCAAGCCTGACGCCGGAGGAAGCCGCGGGACATCATCCGAAGGTGGTGTTTGTGGACGCCGGGAACAAGATCCAGCGGGTGACCTCCTACGAAAAGCACGGCCTTTTGCAGGACATGGAGGCCGACGCATGAGCCGGAACCTGGAAGGCAAATGCGTGGTACTGGGGATAACGGGAGGAATCGCGGCCTACAAGATGGCGGACACGGCCCGTCTTCTGGTAAAGCAGGGTGCGGAGGTCCACGTGGTCATGACGGAAAACGCCGCGAAATTCATCACGCCCCTGACCTTTGAGACGCTGACCAATCAACGGTGTGTGGTGGACACGTTCGCCCGTGATTTTCAGTATGACGTGGCCCACGTTTCCCTTGCAAAGGCGGCGGACCTGATTCTGATTGCCCCCGCCACAGCCAACGTGATCGCGAAACTGGCCCACGGGATTGCGGACGATATGCTGACAACGGTGGTCCTGGCGGCAAGGTGCGGGAAACTGATTGCGCCTGCTATGAATACGGCCATGCTGGAGAATCCCGTAACCCAGGAGAATCTGTCGGCATTGCGGCGGTATGGTTTTGAGGTCATAGAACCATCGGCGGGTCTTCTGGCCTGCGGGGACGTGGGAAACGGGAAGCTGCCCCCGCCGGAGCATCTGCTGGACCATGTGCTGCGGCGTCTGGCAAGGAATCAGACCCTGGCTGGCGCGCGGGTAACGGTAACGGCAGGACCTACACAGGAGGCCCTGGACCCGGTGCGCTTCCTGACAAACCACAGCTCCGGGAAGATGGGCTATGCGATTGCGCGGGAGGCCATGCTGCGGGGCGCCGAGGTGACTTTGATTTCAGGCCCTGTCTCCTTGACGCCGCCGGCCTTTGTGAAGACGGTACGGGTGATTTCCGCCGGGGATATGCTGAGCGCGGTTCAGAACGCCCTGCCGGAGACGGATATTCTGATTAAGGCAGCGGCGGTGGCGGATTACCGGCCTGCTTCTGCAGCGTCGGACAAGATGAAGAAGAAGGACAGCGAGCTGACCCTGCCCCTGGCCCGGACTGCTGATATTCTCGGCTGGGTGGCTGAGAACCGTCACCCGGGACTGTTTGTCTGCGGCTTTTCCATGGAGACCCGGGACCTGCTGGCGAATTCCCGGAAGAAGCTGGAGGGCAAAAAGCTGGATATGATCGCGGCCAACGACCTGCGGACAGAAGGAGCGGGCTTTGGGACAGACACCAACGCGGTCACCCTGCTGACCCCCGACGGCGCGCAGGAACTGCCCCTGATGAGCAAGGCGGATGTCTCGGCGGCGCTGCTGGACGCGATAGAGGCACGGCGGGCATGATACTGACGCTGGATATCGGGAACACCACCATAGGCGTATGCGGCGTGGAGCGTACGGGCCAGGGGGACTATCAGGTGCGGTTCAGCCGGAAACTGCCCACCCTGGGAGACGAAGCGGATTATGGCCCTCTTCTGGCGGGACTGCTGGATCTGGAAGACTGTCCGGAAATCGAAGGATCGGTGATGTCCAGCGTCGTGCCCCGTCTGGATGGTCCCGTCAGTCAGGCGGCGGAAGGGCTGCTGGGGGGCGCGCCGGTAAAGATTCAGCCTGGCCGGG
>ERZ778512.2071-NODE-2071-length-11518-cov-3.901422_pt1 | contig 11518 bp, 10 predicted proteins | sample MGYA00510346_ERZ778512 | MGnify/ENA primary metagenome ERZ778512 (study PRJEB29527, sample SAMN07138962) | mouse gut metagenome | material: feces | host: mouse | place: China:Nanjing | collected 2016-01-25 ...
CGTGAATTTATCCTACAACGGAGAATTGAAATTAGGCGATACATTCGTCCATTTTGTACCGTATTATCTTTTGGAGGAGATGTTGGGATAAGTTCTCGTTCAATGATTATACATCCGGAGTCCACTCGTTCGGATATTTGTTTGAATTTCAATGCCGGATGTATGTTTTATAGGTTGGAATGTTTATTTTTGCCTATCTGAAAGAGGTACTTATGGGTATTGTTATTCGTCAAAGTATAAAAGGGACGCTTGTAAATTATGTTGGTGCATTCATTGGTTTCCTGACCACAATGTTTGTCGTGACGAAATTTCTGAAGCCGGAAGAAATCGGTTTGACGAAAGTCATTTATGAAGTGTCTTTTTTATTTGCAAGTTTGGCTCAATTAGGTACGTCAGCTTCGGCGATGCGTTTTTTCCCCTATTTCCGGGATCCGGAAAAGAATAATAACGGTTTCTTTTTTTACTTGTTGCTGATGCCTTCTGTTGGTACAGTTATCTTTCTTTTTTTATATTATCTGTTCCGGGATCCTATTACGGATTTTTTTATTCACAATTCATCTTTGTTTGTAGATTATTATAATTATGCTGGTATTCTCATCGTATTTTTGGTATTTTGGATTGTATTTGAGACCTACTCGAATTTATTAATGCGTATCGTTGTCCCGAAACTGATTCGGGAAGTGGGTGTGAGGCTTATGCTTGTGGCGATTTATTTCCTCTATGCATTTCATTATTTGAATCTCAACGGTTTTGTGATGGCATATGTTTTTGTCTATGGCATTGCTCTGGTGTTGACTTTACTATATGTTTCTCGTATCGGCACGCTTTCATTAAAACATGATTTTTCTTTTGTAAATAAGCCGTTGCGGATAAAAATATTGAAATATACCTTGTTTTTAATAGCAGGGGCATTGGGGGGAACGATTATTAACCAACTGGATATTTTTATGGTGAGTTCGCAAATGGGGCTCAGTTTTACCGGAATTTATACCATTGCTTTTTATATGGCGGCAATGATTGAAATGCCTGCCCGTTCGATGACAGCTATATCTTCTCCGATAGCGGCAGCGGCTTTAAAAGAGGGTGATTTGGCAAAGGCCAATGAATTATATAAAAAGGTATCTCTGCATCAATTCATTGCCGGGAGTACATTGTTTCTGTTTATCTGGATTAATATCGACAATATTTTTGCCATTATTCCGAACGGTACCACCTATGAGGCTGGGAAGTGGGTTGTTTTCTTTATTGCTTTATCTAAATTGGTATCGGTTACCCTCGGATTCGGAGGTACACTGATTTCTTTTTCCCGCTATTATTATTGGGGACTTTATTTCACTTTTTTCTTAACGGGGTTGACAATATACACCAATTATTTGTTGATTCCACGCTTGGGAATGACCGGAGCAGCCTTAGCAACCTTTATTACCTGTCTGATCAGTTACTCCTGGCAGCAATGGATAGTCCTGAAAAAAGTAAAGGGAAATCCGTATACTTTTGGTATTGTGAAACAAACTTTTTTAATAATGCTTTTGTGCGGATTTAATTGTTTTTTGCCGGATTTTAATAATCCATGGGGAGATGGGATATTCCGATCCGTAATTGTATCGGTTTTTGGTATTGTACTTTTTTATACATGGAATATATCCGAAGAGATTTGTTTGATGATAAAAAACGTTTTAGTATTCAGAAATCACAACAAATAAGGCCGATTTTATAGAAAGGTCATTTCAAAACAGCAAGATATGCGGGAACAAAAACAAAAGAAGCCGATAGTTATTTGCAAATATCTTCTAAAGAAGATGTGTTTATTGAATTTCGCGCTTTTCATCAGTTATCTTTTTACTTTAATCAAGCGTCACTATCAACTTTGTGTAATAAAAAGAAAATGGGAATATATGAATCCTCATAATGATACGCGGGTAGCGAATACGATTTATGACTGTAAATTCCCGTTGGATAAGGTGAAAGTTGGAGTAGGCAGTTATGGGCCTTTATGCATACATTATTTTAAGACGCAAGAAGATTATTTATATGTAGGAAATTATTGTTCGATAGCATCTGGTGTGGAGTTTATACTTGGAGGGAACCATCATATGGATCATTTTACCACTTATCCTTTTCGTGCAATTTGTAAAAATGAAATTGAAGCTTTGACCAAAGGACCCATAATCGTGGAGGATGATGTTTGGATCGGGACAAATGCTATCATTCTTTCTGGTTGTACTTTAGGTAAAGGAAGTGTCGTTGCGGCGGGAAGTGTCGTTACAAAATCCACGCCTCCTTTTTCTATTGTCGGAGGTAATCCTGCAAAAGTCATTCGGATGAGGTATCGTGAGGAAATCATACAGGAACTTTTAAAATTTGATTTTTCTGATATCCGTTTACCATTATCGGAAGAAAATATAGATTTGTTATATCAGCCTGTTTCTCCAGAGTTATTGGAAAAAATCCGCCAGGAAATATTTTTTGATGACTGCGGGGGAGGAATGAAAGAATACAGAAATAGATACAGTCCAATAGGAAACAATAAAAATTATTAGGATGGGGAATAAAAAAGTACGTGTTATAGCTCATTATTTGCCTCAGTTTCATCCGATACCTGAAAATGATATCTGGTGGGGGAAAGGATTTACGGAATGGACAAATGTTGGGAAAGCAACCCCTTTATTTAAAGGTCATTATCAACCCAGGGTTCCTGCCGATTTGGGATATTATGATTTACGTTTGCCTGAAGCAAGAATTGCACAGGCAGAGTTAGCCCGGGAGTATGGTGTAGAAGGTTTTTGTTATTGGCATTATTGGTTTGGGAATGGTAAACGGTTGTTAGAAAGGCCCTTTAACGAAGTTCTGGAAACAAAACAGCCGGATTTTCCTTTTTGTTTGGCATGGGCAAATCATTCTTGGCTGGACAAACAATTCAATAAAGAGGGCGGGGATAAATTATTGATAGAACAACTTTATCCCGGAGAAGAAGATTATACAAACCATTTTTACACCGTCCTGCCTGCATTCAGGGATGAGCGTTATATAAGGATTGATGATAAGCCTTTATTTATGATTTATAATCCGTTGGCGCTGCCGGATGTTGAATCTTTTATAGTTCTGTGGCAAAAACTGGCAAGAGAGAATGGTCTAAAAGGGATTTATTTTGTAACGCAAACCCATATTGCTGAGGATTATAAGGTTTTATTGAATAAAGGGTTTGACGGAGTATCGATTATTCGTCTTTTTCATTTTTTAAAACACGATTACTCCCTTTTTAGACGTGCTTATATTAAATTGATGCGGGTCGCATTCAAAAGAGGACAAATCTATCAGTATTCAGATGCGATGAAATATTTCTCAGGAGAAGAAGATGCATTGGAATGTTGTTTCCCGACGATTATTCCCAATTGGGATCACTCTCCCCGTTCTGGAAGAGCCGGGCATATTATCATTAACTCCACGCCGGAATTATTTAAAAAACATGTTAAAGTAGCTTTTAATAAGGTTATACATAAAGAAGAACAGCACAGATTGGTATTTCTGAGATCCTGGAATGAATGGGGAGAAGGGAATTACGTTGAGCCAGATTTGAAGTTTGGACGCGGTTACCTGGAAGCATTAAAAGAAGCGATTCAAGAATTTAAAGACTAAAAATAGCTTATCGCTATAAGCTCCAGTATGCCATTTTTTGAATACGATTCCTAAAGATTCCTTTAATATCAACTAATAAGCTATTCTTATTTGTAAGCGACAGGAAGTAAGATTCGTCGAGTTGCAAAAAGGATTTATGGGCAACGGCAACGATGATAGCGTCATAATCCTGGCGGGGAGTCGTACATAGCTGAAGCTGGTATTCGCGTTCCACATTTTGAGGATCAGCAAAAGTATCCATAATGTCTACTTTTATGCCGAAATCCGTAAGCTCTCGTATAATATCTACAACTTTGGAATTTCGAATGTCGGCAACATTCTCTTTAAATGTGATTCCCAGGACTAAAACACGGGAATTAAGGATATTTTTCCCGAGAGCAATCATCCCTTTAACTGTTTTTTTGGCAATGTAGCCGCCCATGCTGTCATTAACGAAACGACCGCCATTGATCATTTGTGGATGGTATTTTACGGCGTGAGCTTTATGAACCAGGTAATAAGGGTCAACTCCGATACAGTGACCGCCGACTAAACCGGGATAAAATTTCAGAAAATTCCATTTGGTGCCCGCAGCTTCGAGTACGTCAAATGTATTTATACCGATGCGGCTGAATATAATGGACAATTCATTCATTAAGGCAATATTCACGTCGCGCTGTGTGTTTTCTATGATTTTTGCCGCTTCCGCAATTTTTATGCTGGGTGCCCGGTGTATGCCTGCTTTTATAATCGTTTCATATATACGGACTATATTATCGAGAGCTTCCTCGTCACAGCCTGATACGATCTTTATCGTGTTTGTCAAAGTATGTATCCGATCTCCCGGATTAATCCGTTCAGGTGAATAACCCACTTTGAAATCTTTTCGGACTTGCAGTCCAGATAGTTTTTCCAGCAAAGGAATACAATCATCTTCTGTGGCACCGGGATATACGGTTGATTCATAAACGACATAATCTCCTTTTTTCAATATGCTGCCGACAATACTTGTAGCGGAAAGCAAAGGAGATAAGTCGGGTTGATTGTATTTATCGATAGGAGTTGGTACAGCAATGATATGGAAGGAGGCTTCTTTTAATTTTTCAATTTCTGAAGTAAATACGATCTTTTTATTTTGGAATTTTTCGGCAGTTATTTCTTGGGAAGGATCGATGTTTTGCTGCATCCGGCAGATTTTCTCCGTATTTATGTCGAACCCGATAACCGACATGTTGTTAGCGAATTCGAGAGCAAGAGGCAATCCGACATATCCTAATCCAACAACGGATAATTTCGTTTTATTATTGACTAACTGTTCGTACATCTTTATTTTTTAAAAGCTCCTCTAACTTGATAAATTCTTTCGATGATATCGACAACTTTCATGCCTTCGAGTACATTTGTCGTTACGGTAGACTGATTCGTTAATGTTTTGACAACATTGTCGATCACGAAATTATGATTTTGTGCGGATCCTTTGTAGGCTCCGTAATCATTGCCCGGATTGGTCGGTGCTAATAGGCATTTCATAGTTTTTAATATGGCAATATTCGACTTCATTCATATATTGACCGCCGATCTTGACACTTCCGTTTTCCGTTATAATGGTCAAACTGCTTTCCAAGTTTTTATCCCATATCGCTGTAGAGTAATTCAGGCAACCGACCCCGCCGTTGACGAAATCAAAGTTTATAATTCCGGAATCTTCAAAATCTGTAAGTTGCTGATGGGTATAGTCGTGGAATTTCCCTTGGATGTTTTTAATGTCACCGAATAACCAGTACATGATATCGATGAAATGGGAAAATTGAGTAAAAAGCGTGCCTCCGTCCAATGCAGCGTCTCCATGCCAGCCTCCGGGTTTATAGTATCTTTCATCCCGGTTCCAGTAACAATTCAGCTGCACCATGAATAATTTACCGAGGCGTCCGGAGTCTACAAGGTTTTTAATCCATACGGAGGGAGGGGAATACCTGTTTTGCATTACGCAAAAAACATATTTGTGCATACGTAAAGATACGGATATGATTTCTTCCGCGTCCTTTTTACTAAGAGCGATAGGTTTTTCGATGACAACGTGGCGGTTACTTTTTAAAGTTTGTATCGCTAAAGGGGCATGTAAACCGTTGGGGGTACATATATTCAGGACATCGATGTCCGGATGAGCTTTTAATAAATCATCTATATTGGAATATAGGGGTACGTTATAATTCTCTATATCTAATTTCTCACGGGGAAGAATATCGCATAAAGCAGTCAGTTCCGCATCATTGTCTCGGCAAATCATTTCTGCATGACGTTTCCCGATATATCCGCATCCGATTACTCCGAATTTTATCATAATATTCTGTGATTTAAAATATTGACCCCACTACAGCCGTCGGCTTCTTAGTTGAAGTTTCTACAAAATTAGTGTTTATTATTGGTAGTGGAAAAAATCCTGAATATTTTTTACGATATAGTCTAGTTGTGTTAAGGTCATTTCGGTATGAATCGGTAGAGAAAGTACCTCTTGGCATAGCTGGACCGCGATGGGGAAAGACGAATCTTTCGGGCAGTGCTGGGAATATGCTTTTTGTTGATGGAGGGGGATGGGATAGTATATCATGGACGGGATTTGTTTGTCGGCCAGGTATTTTTTTAATTTATCCCGCAGGTTGTTGGTTACGCGGATTGTATATTGATGAAAAACATGACTGCTTGAAGAAGATCTTTGAGGAAGGATTAAGTTTGGAATTCGGGTTAAATGGGCGTCATAATAATCGGCAACTTTATTTCTGGCGTCGATATATTTGTCGATATATTTTAGTTTGACATCCAGAATAGCTGCCTGTAAAGTATCCAGGCGTGAATTGCAACCGACGATGTCGTGATGATATTTGATATTCTGGCCATGATTGGCTATCATGAGAGCTTTTTGAGCCAGCTCCTCATTTTTTGTTAATAAAGCTCCGCCGTCGCCGTAACATCCCAGGTTTTTGGAGGGGAAAAACGAGGTCGTCCCGATATCACCCATACAGCCTGCTTTAGCGATATGTCCGTCGGAAAATCGGTATTCTGCACCGATGGACTGTGCAGTATCCTCTACTACAAATAATCCGTATTTCCGGGCAATTTGGAGTATCGTTTCCATATCGGAACATTGTCCGTATAAATGGACGGGAACAATTGCTTTCGTCTGGGGTGTAATTTTAGATTCAAGCTGCGTAGTGTCTAAAGAAAAATAATTGCTTTCACAGTCTATGAATACAGGAGTCAGGCCGAGCAAGGCAATGACTTCGGCTGTTGCGGCATAGGTGAAAACGGGTACGATCACCTCATCGCCGCGTTGAAGTCCAAGACTCATTAATGCAATCTGCAGGGCGTCAGTCCCGTTGCCACAAGGAATGACATGGGCAATACGGTTATATTCGGCCAGATGTTTACAGAATGTTTTGACTTGTGGCCCATTGATAAACGCAGAAGTATTTAAAACTTCCTGAATCCGAGCATCGATTTCGTGTCGTATTGTATTGTATTGACCGCGAAGGTCTACCATGTCGATTTTCATAACTTGCAGACTTGATTATTTTTTAATTGATATCGCTCTTTACTTTCCGGGCAAATGGCAAAACCTTCGGAGTCGAAATGCAGGCGATGGCCATATTCACTTACCCAGCCGATTTGGTGGGCCGGATTACCGACAACGAGGGCATAGGGGGGGATCGTTTTGGTAACGACAGAGCCTGCTCCGATTAGCGCGTAGGCTCCAATGTCGTGTCCGCATACAATTGTTGCATTGGCTCCCACGGTAGCTCCTTTGCCTACGTGGGTATGGAGATATTGATTTTTTCTGCATACGGCACTGCGCGGATTAAGTATATTTGTAAATACACAGGAAGGGCCTAAAAACACGTCATCGTCACAACTGACGCCGGTATAAACCGATACATTGTTTTGTATCTTGACGTTGTTGCCGAGATGTACATCGGGAGAGATGACCACATTCTGGCCTATATTGCATTTTTTCCCGATGTTGCAGTTGCTCATGATGTGAGAAAAATGCCAGATCTTACATCCTTCTCCGATAACACAATCAGCGTCTATAATGGCTGTGGGATGGACAAAATAATTACTCATTGTTTGTATAATTCTTGAATAATAAGATCGTATAATTGTTTCGCTCTTTGTTTCACGCTATGCTGGGAAAGGCATTTTTTTTGTCCGGCTTGGGCAATTCGTTTCCGGTGTTCAGGATGTTGTAGTAGCCATTTTATTTTTTCTGCACAATCTTGCGGATCTTTATAGGTAATTACTTCGGAACCGTCATCGAAAAGAGCGCACATGTTGGCTTTCCAGTCTGTAACAAGGCAGCTCCCCATTCCAGTTGCTTCAAATAGTCTCATATTGGCGGCATCTTTGTTGGCGATGTCCCCATGTATATTGAGGCAAATATCAGCTTCCTGCAATAAATGGAACATCTCTATACCGAATTTGGGAGGAAATATCTTTTTTTTCATATTGTGGCTGATAGACATGTATCCGGGATAATTTTTAGATAAAATTCTTCTGTGCAACCAGGTGTTTCTTAGAAGATGTGCTTTATCTTTTTTTTCGAGCCATTTGAAGGATTTATAAAGAATTTGCTTGAAGCGGACAAGTAGGTAGTGTTCTTTTTTGACAGCTCCGTATATGGTTAAGTCAATATCTTTTTGCAGGAGGTTTTCAATTAGCTCATGTCTTCGTTGATGGAATCCGTCTCCGGCTAAAATAGAACCGGTAAAAAGCACTTTGATTGAATGGTTTGATTGGGGGACTTTCGATAAAATTGTTTCATCAAAGCCATGCATGACGACATGGGTCGAAACTCCTTTCTGTGAAAGTTCGTCGGCCAATTGTTGACAACAGCACAGGACAAAATTGCATTTTTTGTATAAGTTTAACGTAAAACTATTGTAAGGGCTGCAGCAATTGCCGATGATAAGCCGGAGAGATTCTACTTTGTTCCTCAATTCTCCGAGCCAATGTTCATCACACAGTGAGGTGTCATTGAGCCAGAGAACCTCCGGTTGAAATCGGAGGATTTGTTGAAAGACCACTTGTCGCGGGGATTGGTAGTTGATGTGATTTTCTTTCGCCCAGGTTTTTTGAAGAGGTTCTGCATTAACTAAAATGACATGGGGTAAGACACCTAATGAAGATAACTCTTTCTCATATGAATCAGATAGGCCAAGATACTGATCCATAAGATGTCTGTATTGTGTGGCATAAGATTCGCGACTGATTTTAGGATGGTGTTTATAATACGCTTCAAGAGCGATAGGATATATGCTGGCAATACGAAGATATTTGAACATTTTATAGTTTGAATAAAACAGAATAATCTTTCAAAAAATATCTTTTTACAAAGATATTGATTTTTAAAGTATATTTTTTATTTTAGAGTATTTTTATTGCAGTCATGAAGATCGTATTAATAAATACTTCCGAGAATCGGGGGGGAGCGGCTGTTGCCTGTAAACGTCTGATGATAGCCTTGAAAAAGCAGGGAATTTCGGTAAAGATGTTGGTTCGGGATAAACAAACTACCGATCCGGATGTAATATCAATCGGGGAATCGAAAAATCGGAAATGGATAAATCGTGTGCGTTTCGTATATGAACGTTTGGTGATTGGGTTGAATAATTTTTTTTCGAGAAAAAATTTGTTTGCAGTTTCCATCGCAAACACCGGAATGAATATTACTAAGCTAAAAGAGGTAAAAGAAGCGGATATTATTCATTTGCATTGGATTAACCAGGGGATGTTATCCTTAAAAGATATTCATAGATTAGTCGAATTAGGAAAGCCGATGGTTTGGACAATGCATGATATGTGGCCTTGTACAGGAATTTGTCATCATGCGCGGGATTGTTCACATTATACACAAAATTGCGGGAATTGTTTTTTTCTAAAATTGTCCGGGAACAAAGATCTTTCTTACCGTGTTTTTCAAAAGAAACTTCGAGTGGGGTATGAAAATATACTTTTTGTTGCTTGCAGTGATTGGTTAAGATCCCGAACTGAAAAAAGTAGTTTGTTAAAGTACTCAAAAGTCGTAACGATACCTAATCCGTTGGATACAAATTTATTTTCGCCTTTAGATAAGTTGGAAGTCAGAAAAAGGCTGGGATTATCTATGGATAGCTATTTTTTACTTTTCGGTGCAGCCAAAGTCGGAGATGTAAGGAAAGGGTTTGAATATTATTTTGAGGCGTTGCGGTTATTAAATCGCGCAATACCGGAATTACGTGGAAGGCTGGAATTGATATTTATGGGGGAAGCCGGGCTTGAAATTCCTCAGGATATTCCTTATCCGGCACACTTTACCGGTTTTCTAACGGACGAGGAGAAAATAGCAGATTGGTATAATGCGGCAAGTTTGTTTGTCTTGCCTTCTTTAGAAGAAAATCTGCCGAACATGATTATGGAATCTATGGCATGCGGTACGCCGGTTGTAGGATTTGATACAGGAGGCATACCCGAAATGATAGATCATAAATATAATGGCTATGTGGCGCGTTATAAGGATAGCCATGATTTGATGAAAGGAATATGCTGGTTATTGAATCAGGCAGACATTCAGGAAGTGTCTGAGAATGCACGTAAAAAAGTGGTTGATTATTATTCGGAGAAATTAATTGCAGAGCGTTTTTCTCAATTATATTCGGAGTTATTGTCTTACAAAAATAGAACAAAGTAAGCATCCCTTTGTCTTGTTTTTCTATCTTTGTTGCACTGGTAAATAATTTGAAATAAAATGATGAAAGAATTTTTGAAAAAAAGGATACCTCATATTATTGCTGTATTGGTTTTTATAGTGATAGGCATAATTTATTTTGCCCCGGCGGTTTTGGATAATAAAGCCTTACCGCAGGGGGATGCGATAAGTGCACAAGGCATGGGGAAAGACCTGAGGGATTATCATGAAGAGACGGGTGAATATGCTTTTTGGTCGAACCGGATGTTTGGTGGGATGCCTGCGAACTATACTTTTTTACCTCCTGTTTTCAATCTTTTTTCGGAAATAGGACGGGCTTTGTTGTTATGGAATATTTTCCCCAATGTAAGTATTGTATTTCTTTATCTGCTTGGCTTTTATATTTTCTTAATTTCCATAGGATGTAAGTCTTGGCTCAGTGCTATAGGGGCGGTGGCGTATGCTTTTGCTACCTATAACATTCTGATTATTGAGGCCGGACATGTCAATAAAGCCCTGGTGATGGCGACTATGGCACCGATTATCGGAGGGATTATTTTGTGTTATCGTAAAAAATATCTGTGGGGGACAATTATAACATTGATGTTTGCCGGATTGAACATATATTGGAATCATCAGCAGATAACCTATTATCTTTTGTTGATAATTTTGGTACTGGGAATTGTTTATCTGATTTATGCCATTCGTGAACATACGGTAAAGGATTTTTTAAAATCATCGGCAATATTGTTCGTAGTCGGCTGTCTGGCTGTTTTGCCGGCAGTAGGTCATCTTTTGACTACAATGGACTATACAAAGGAGTCGATGAGAGGCGGAGCCGTGTTACAGAATAATGCTCAGGGGCAAAAAGAGAGTTCGGGATTAGATATTGACTATGCTTTTGCCTGGAGTTATGGAAAGGGGGAGAGCATGACCCTGTTAATACCGGATTTTTATGGTGCGAGTTCCCATTACAATATTGGGAAAACATCCGACACCTATGAATTACTGCGTTCCTCTGGGCAGGCGGACCAATTTTGCAAACATGCACCGACCTATTGGGGTGACCAGCCTTTTACTGGAGGACCGACCTATGTGGGTGCAATTATTTGTTTTCTCTTTCTTTTAGGTATGCAAATCTTAAAAGGACGTGAAAAATGGTGGCTTTTAGCAGCTACAATTATT
>ERZ778512.2085-NODE-2085-length-11442-cov-4.742338_pt1 | contig 11442 bp, 10 predicted proteins | sample MGYA00510346_ERZ778512 | MGnify/ENA primary metagenome ERZ778512 (study PRJEB29527, sample SAMN07138962) | mouse gut metagenome | material: feces | host: mouse | place: China:Nanjing | collected 2016-01-25 ...
TCGGAGCACCGCGAAAGCGGTTTCCGGAGCGATTCGGAACAAAATGTGCAAACAGACAGACTCAATAAACACTTTTAAATTCTTAAACGATCATGAAAAAGATGATGAAACTGAGCCTTGTACTCGCGGCTGCCGCCCTGGCATTCTCGAGCTGCAACTGCTTCAAGCAGATGGCCCAGCACAAGGATGACGTAAAACTCACCTGCACGCCCGAAGTGCTCGAACTGAACAACGGCGTAGTCGCCGCAGACATCAACGTCACGTTCCCCGAGCAGTATTTCAACAAGAAGGCCGTACTGAAGGTTACCCCCGTACTCGTATTCGAGGGCGGCGAGCTGGCCGCAGCTCCGGTTTACCTCCAGGGTTCGAAGGTAGACGACAACTATACCGTAGTGGGCCGCGATAACGTGGGTACGTTCTCGCACCACGTGGAGTTCCCCTACGACGCACGCATGCAGCTCAGCGAGCTCCAGCTCCGTGCCGAGATCAAGTGCCCCAAGGGCAAGTGCAAGGAGTTCACGCTCGTGAACCTGAACGACGGTGCCATCCCCACCAAGAAGGAAGCTGCCGTGCTGGCCGGTGACGACGAGGCTGCGAAGAAGGCCATCGAGCGCGCATTCGGTCTGACGATCGCCTACGGCGTGAACACGCTCCAGAACGACATCGACTATGCCGCCATGATGGATCCCCGCGCCAACAACTACAAGAAGGTGACCACCGAGGTATCCAAGGCCGACATCCTCTACGCCATCAACTCGTCGGTGGTGACGAAGAAGGCCAAGAAGAACGCCGACCTCGACGCGTTCAAGGCCAACGTGGACGCCAACCTGAAGAACGACCGCGCTTCGCAGAACATCGCCGTGAAGGGTTACGCTTCGCCCGACGGTCCCGAGAAGTTCAACGACAAGCTGTCGGAGGCCCGCAGCAACACGGGTAAGAAGACCGTGGCCGAGCTGCTGAAGGACGCCGGTCTGAACATCGACGCCGCAGCGTACGGCGAGGACTGGGAGGGCTTCAAGGAGCTGGTCGAGAAGTCGGACATCAAGGACAAGGCCCTCATTCTCCAGGTTCTGAGCCTCTACTCGAACTCGGCACAGCGTGAGAGCGAGATCAAGAACATGGCCACCGTATTCAACGAGCTGAAGGACGAGATCCTGCCCCAGCTGCGTCGTTCGCAGGTCGTGAACACCACCGACATCCAAGGCAAGACCGACGAGGAGATCCTCGCCTGCATCAAGAACGGCCAGCAGCTGACCGTCGAGGAGTACCTCTATGCCGCCGACAAGCTGGCCAAGACGCCGGCCGAGCAGGCTGCGATCCTGGGCACCGCTTCGAAGAAGTACAACGACGCCCGCGTATACAACAACCTGGGTATCGCCCAGGCCGAGCAGGGTGACATGAAGGCCGCTCTTGCATCGTTCGAGAAAGCTGCCAAGCTGGAGGCTACGAGCGAGGTGAACAACAACCTCGTGATGGCCAACCTGGCTGCCGGCAACACCGCCGAGGCCGCCAAGTACGCCAAGGCTGCCGACGCCGAGGCCAAGGCTGCCGTTGCCGCCGCTCAGGGCGACTACAAGAACGCCGCAAGCAACCTCAACGGTTACAACCGCGCCATCGCCGAGACGATGAACCACAACTACGCCGCTGCCAAGAAAGCCATCGCCAACGACAACTCGGCCGATGCAGACTACCTGCGCGCCGTGATCGCAACGAAGGAGGGCAACCTGAACACCGCCGAGGCTCAGCTGAAGAGCGCCGTGAAGAAGGAGCCCGCACTGGCTCAGAAGGCCCAGAAGGACGTGAACCTGCGCGACCTCTTCGCCAACGGTTTCCGTCTCTAATCGTCGCGGCGCAGCGTTTCGCCGGTGCCGAGGGATGAAATCCGACATGCTTCGGATCGTGCCCGGCGGGTGATACGGCGAGAGGCGTTTCCGCCTCGCAGAAGCGGCCCGAATCCTTTCGGATCGTGACGCAGCGGAAGATGCCCGCGCAGGACGAACGATTATCGACGCCCGAACTTCGGTTCGGGCGTTTTTTTTGCAGGGATGTGAAAATAAATACTTATTTTTGTAGAAAATCGGATTCATCCTATGGAATACGCCAATCATCTGAACGAATATGCCCCCGCGCAGAGCGAAGCGCAGGTGGCCGAGGAGGTGGCACGCATGAAGGAGGCGGCCCGCAGCAACGAAAACGTCGAAGTGTACAGATTCTGCTACTCGGCCATCGACCTCACGACCCTCTCCTGCAACGACTCCGTGACCTCGGTCACAGAATTCGCCCGCAAGGCGGCGGAGTTCAACGAACGGTTTCCGCACATTCCGAACGTGGCGTCGATCTGCATCTACCCTTCGTTCGTCGAGACCGTGGGACTGGCGGTAGACGGCACGCCCATGCGCATCACGAGCGTCGCCGGGGGCTTCCCGGCCGCCCAGACCTTCCTCGAAGTGAAAGCGCTGGAGGTGGCCATGGCGATCGAGAACGGCGCCGACGAGGTGGACATCGTGCTCAACGTGGGCCGCATGCTCACGGGCGAATACGACGAGGCGGCTAACGAAGTGGAGGTCATCCGCGCCGAAACGGACCCCGAAGTCGTACTGAAAGTGATTATCGAGTCGGGAGCGCTCAAAACCCCCGAACTGATCCGCAAGGCATCGCTGCTGTCGATGTTCGCGGGCGCCGACTTCGTGAAAACCTCGACGGGCAAGATCGACGTAGCGGCCACGCCCGAGGCGGCCGTGGTGATGTGCCACGCCATCCGCGACTACTACGAAAAGACGGGCCGCAAGGTCGGCTTCAAGGCCGCCGGCGGCGTGCGCACGCCCCAGGATGCGGTGCTTTACTACACCATCGTCCGTGAGATCCTCGGCGAGGAATGGTGCACAACCGACCTGTTCCGCATCGGCGCCTCGTCCGCTGCGAACAACCTCCTCTCGGCCATCGAGGGTCATGAAGTAAAGTACTTCTGATCGGGGTTCGAACGGAGCGGAGCATCCGTAAGCAATTCGTGAAAAAAGGTTCGCGGGCAATTGCCCGCGAACCTTTTTTCACGCCCGCACCGCCGCATTCGCTCCGCCCGAAACGAAATAATCCGCCCGTCCGTAATCCCGCCGCAGCAATAACCCCACGCAATGCAACACGGTCGCATCCGGCTTCCTCTCGAAGCGGAATAAATCCGCCCGTCCGTAATCCCGCCGCAGCAATAACTCCGAGCAATGCAACACGGTCGCATCCGGCATTCGTTTCATGCGAACGCCTTTCGGAGCGGTCCTGCCGTGAATCTACCGCACTCCCTGCGGAGCGGATGCTGCGGCGTCGCTGCGTTCGCCGCGGACCGGAGCGGCACCCGACAAGGCTCCCCCGCTATCGACCGATCCCGGCACAGCAGTGCCCCGCACCTCCGTAGCGGCGGCCTCCGGCACACCGTCCCCTTTCGCCACGGACCCAGCCGGGGCCCCGGCCGCATCCGCTGCGGCCGGCTGCGGACCGGAAACGCTGTCCGGACCGGCATCCGACGCGCGGCCACCCTTTTCTGCCGCCTGCGTCGCATCGGCCTCCCCGTTCGTCGCGGTTGCCGCCGCAGGCGTCCGGGCGACGAAACAGAGCGAAGCGTAACGCCCCGCATGCAGAAGCGCCGCCGCCATCACGGCTGCCGACAGGAGGAAGACGGCCACGGCGATATATTTTCTAATCATGGTCGGATAACTTTTTATCGTCGGACTCCGCGGCAGCAGAAGCCCCGTCCGCGGATTGCGGAGCCTCCCCCGGACAGGCCGACCGCAGCGAATCCGCCGCGCTTTCGGCCTCCTCGCTTCCGGAGTCCTCCGGGCCCGCCGCATCTCCCGCCGCCGCATCGAGCACCTCGACCGCACGCCGCATCACCGGATCGACGGGATAGATATTGGCATAGAATCCGCTCTCCTCCAGCAAGGTATTGCGGCCGATGTAGGCCCTGAGCTGGGCTTGGAGGAGCTTGTGCGAGCGGTCGATGTCGCGGTAGTCGGGCGCCACGCCCTCGGACGCGGCATAGCGCACGAAGTCGTCGAGCAGGGTGCGGTCGCTGTCGAGCAGCCGCATCAGGCCCGCCACGGTAGCCACGCGTCCGAGCTCGTCACGGTGACGGTCGGCATAGCGCAGCGTATAGCGGAACAGGATGTTGCGCCCCACGACCTCGATGAAGTAGGGCGTGATGTCCGTAGTGTCGGCCGGCACGAACAGGTCGGGCATGATGCCGCCGCCCCCGTAGACCACCTTGCCGCCGGGCGTCACGCGCCGCAGCGAGTCGGCGAAACGGATGCTGTCGGCCGTGAAGAATTCGTTGTTCTCGTAACGGTGCAGCATGTCGGCCGCATATCCCTCGGCATCGCCGCGGGTGTAGGGCTTCTGGATCGAACGGCCCGTGGGGGTATAGTAGCGCGCCGTGGTCAGCCGCAGGGCCGAACCGTCGGCATAGGGTATCTGCTGCTGCACGAGGCCCTTGCCGAAGGAGCGGCGGCCGATGATCGTGCCGCGGTCGTTGTCCTGCAACGCCCCGGCCAGAATCTCGCTCGACGAGGCGCTGCCCTCGTCGATGAGCACCGCCACCTCCAGTTCGCTCGCCGAACCCGTGCCGTCGGCGTACTCGCGCACCTGCTCGCCGCGGCGATCCTCGGTATAGACGATCAGCTGTCCCTCGTGCAGGAACTCGTTGGCGATCATGATGGCCTGGTCGAGGTAGCCGCCGGCGTTGCCCCGCAGGTCGAAGATCAGCTTGCGCATGCCCTCGGTCCGCAGGCGGAGCATGGCGAGGAGCAGCTCCTGGTAGGAGGTGCGCGCGAACTGACCGAGGCGGATGAAGCCGATGTCGTCGGTGAGCATGAACGCCGCCTCGATGCTCTTGATGGGGATGGCGTCGCGCACCACCTCCACCACTACCGAATCGGCGATGTCCGCACGGCGGAGCGTCAGGCGCACCCGCGTGCCGCGCTCGCCGCGCAACATCTTGACGACCTGCGGCTGTGGAATCTGCCGTCCGGCCACGAGCGAGTCGTCGATGCGCACGATGCGGTCGCCGGAGCGGAGTCCCGCGCGGTCGCTCGGGCCGCCCGCGATGACGTTGAGCACCACCACCGTATCGGGCACCATGTTGAACACGATGCCTATGCCGTCGAATTCGCCGTCGAGGGGTTCGTTGATGCGCTGCATCTCCTCGCGCGGAATGTAGACCGAGTGGGGGTCGAGCTCCTCGACCAGCAGCGGGATGACCCGCTCGGCGAGCGAGTCGATCGACACGGAATCGACATAGCGGCGCTCGATGAGCGCCATCGTGTATTCGAGCTTGCTGCCGGGCGAGGCGAGACGCACCAGGGCGTCGCCGAGCTCCGTGCGGCCGTTGTTTCGGCCCCAGAAGAATCCTGCCCAGAGTCCGAGGACGATGGCCGCGAAGAGCAGCAGCGGAAGCAGCAGGTTGTGTTTCGTTTTCGTATTCATGCTACGGCATTGCGCGCACGGCCGCGGCCGTGCGGATTACTTGTTCTTGAACGTATAGCTCAGCCCCACGCTCAGCAGCGTCTGGGTCTGCACGTCGAGGTGCTGGGCCCGGTTGTAGTAGAGCTGGAAACTGAGCACGGTCGAGAGGAAGCGCGTGGCCTTGATCTCGATCGTATTCTCCCAGCGCACCGTGGGATGGATCGCCAGCACGGGTTTGTCCAGCGCGTCGGGATTCTCCTGCGACGACCAGGCCTCGTAGGCATCGACGAACGCGTGGTAGTCCGAGTACTTGTTGCGCTGGCCGACGCTTGTGATCCAGCCGTAGAATCCGAAGAGCGTGGTGCGGTAGCGGATCACGCCCCGCTTGCCGAAGGTGCGGTCGTAGTCGATCTGGATCGAGGAACCGCCCTCCCACTTCGACGTCTTGGCGGGATCCTCCAGACCGTAGAGGTAGCCGTTCTCGCGAATGGCGGCATTCTCCACGAACGTACCGCTGAGGGCCAGCGGCGAAAGGTTCACCGTGAAGGGCCACTTGGCGTTGGGCGACTTGTAGGTCACACCGAGCGACGCATCGAAATAACCCGGCGTGAGGAAAGTGCTCTTGCGGTCGGATACCTTCTGCTCCGTGCGCGAGACGTAGCCGTTGGCAAACTGGCTTCGGAACTTGAGGATCGAACCGTAGGACCAGTTTCGTGCCATACGGAACGAGGGAGCCGTGGAAATGAGGAATTCGTCCTGATTCTTGAACCAGATGCCGTCGCTCGACGTGGATCCGTCGTCGGACGTAGTCTCGACCTTCATGCGGTTGTAGCCGAACTTGGCCTCGAATTTGGTTTCGATGGTGAAGAGGTTCTTCGTGAAGGTATGGTGCAGGAACGCCGTGGCGATCATCGCGATGGAGTTGTCACCGCCCGAGGTCTCGATCCACGGGTCGTTGTACGAGGTCAGCGTGCCCTGCAAGCCGCCGCCGAATTCGAGGAAGTTGCGCTCGCGGCGTATGGCCGCACGCTCGGCGCGGTACTTCGCGCGGTTGAAGAACTCCGTCTCGACCGGAGTGGATTTGATCTCGTTGCGGAATGTCACGGCCTCCTCGCGGGCATCGACCGCATCGACGGTGATCTGCGCCGCGGCCGGCCACACGGAGGCAGCGAACGCCGCCGCGAGCAAGTAGAAATATTTCATCCTGTAACACATAATTCGTTAAGCGGGACAAAGTTATGAATTTATTTACAAAATCGTTACATTTGTCCGCACGAAAACCGAGCAAACACCAGATCGCATGAAATACTTCGGAGCGCACGTAAGTGCTTCGGGCGGCGTGGACAACGCCCCCCGCAACGCATCGGAAACAGGGGCCACGGCCTTCGCCCTCTTCACCAAGAACCAGCGCCAGTGGCACGCTGCGCCGCTGCACGCCGCACAGATCGCGGCGTTCCGCGAAGCCTGCGCCCTCGCGGGCTACGGACCCGCACAGATACTGCCCCACGACTCCTACCTCATCAACCTCGGCCACCCCGACGACGAGGGGCTCGCCAAGTCGCGCGCGGCATTCCAGGACGAGATGGCCCGCTGCGAGGCGCTGGGGCTCGACCGCCTCAACTTCCACCCCGGCAGCCACCTCAACCGCATCGCGCCCGAGGAGAGCCTCGACCGCATCGCCGCGTCGATCGACCTGGCGCTCGAACGCACGCAGGGCGTGACGGCCGTCATCGAGAACACGGCGGGCCAGGGCTCGAACCTCGGCTTCACGTTCGAGCAGCTCGCCTACCTCATCGGCCGCGTGGCGGATCCCTCGCGCGTGGGCGTCTGCATCGACACCTGCCACGCCTTCGCCGCGGGCTACGACCTGCGCACGCCCGAGGCGTGCGAGCGCACCTTCGCCGAATTCGACCGCATCGTGGGCATGCGCTACCTGCGGGGCATGCACCTCAACGACGCCATGAAACCCCTCGGCAGCCGCATCGACCGCCATGCCCCGCTGGGTGCGGGCGAGATCGGCTGGGAGTGCTTCCGCTACATCGCGCGCGACCCCCGTTTCGACGGCATGCCGCTCATCCTCGAAACCCCCGACGAGGCGCGCTGGCCCGAGGAGATCGCACGGCTCAAGGCTTTCGCCGCCGAGGCGTAACGCACAACGCAGACAACGCGGGCGGCACCTTCCGCATCGGAGGTGCCGCCCGCGCGCGTCGCATGCCCCGGCCTCAGAGCCGGTCGAGGCACTCGCGAATCAGGCGCGCGCTGTCACGCACCTCCTCCTCCGATACGGTAAGCGGCGGCGAGATGCGGAACGCCGTGTCGCAATAGAGGAACCAGTCGCTCATGATGCCCGCCTCCGCGAAGAGTTCCATCATGCGGTAGAGGCGGGCCGAATCGCCCAGCTCCACGGCCAGCAGCAGGCCGCTGCGGCGGATTTCCCGCACCGCGGGATGGTCGCGCAGCAGCTCCTCGTAGAGCGCGCCCTTGCGCTCGACCTGCGCCACGACGTCGTGTTCGAGCAGGTAGTCGAGGGCCGCCAGGCCCGCGGCGCAGCAAACCGGATGGCCGCCGAAGGTGGTGATGTGCCCCAGCACGGGCGCCGTCTGCAAGGCGTCCATGATCCTTTTCGGCGCCGCGAACGCCCCGAGGGGCATGCCGCCGCCGAAAGCCTTCGCCAGGCACACGATGTCGGGCGTGACGCCGTAGCGCTGCATGGCGAACAGGGCACCGGTGCGGCCCATGCCGGTCTGTATCTCATCGAAGATCAGAAGCGCCCCCACCTCGTCGCAGCGGCGCCGCAGCGCCTCCAGGTAGCCCGCCGCCGGCGGCCGCACGCCCGCCTCGCCCTGCACCGGCTCCGCGAGCACGCAGGCCGTGCGCCGGGTGATCCGCTCCAGGGCGGCGAAATCGTTGAATTCGATACTCTGCACGTCGGGCAGCAGGGGCCGGAACGCGGCTTTCCACTGCTCGCCCTCGGGCGTGCCCATCATGCTCATGGCCCCGTGGGTCGAGCCGTGGTAGGCGCGGCGCATGCCGATGAGCTCCGTGCGCCCCGTGAAGCGCTTGGCGAGCTTGAGCGCCCCCTCGACCGCCTCGGCGCCCGAGTTCACGAAGTAGAGGCTGTCGATGGGCTGCGGCAGCAGCGAGGCGACCTTCGCGGCATAGCGCACCTGCGGCCGCTCGACCAGCTCGCCGTAGACCATCACGTGCATGTAGCGCGCCGCCTGCTCCTGCACGGCCCGCACCACGGCGGGATTGGCATGGCCGACGTTGCTCACCGAGACGCCCGCCACCAGGTCGTAGTAGCGGCGCCCCTCGGGGGTGTAAAAAAACGTACCCTCGGCCCGCTCCACCTCGATCAGCATCGGCGAGGGCGACGTCTGGCCCACGTGGGCCAGGAACTGTTTGCGTAAAACGGTTTCGTTATGCATGACTCTATACAAATTTGGTCTCTTTCGTTCGGGCCCCGCGGAGGGGACGGAAAAACCGTCCGTCCCTCTCTTCCGGCCGAAAATGCCCGGCGAAAGTTATGAACATTCGGGAAAGTTATCCACAATCCGGCGGCGGAAACCCCTCTTTCCACCCCTCCGCACCCCCGGTAGCACACCGGAGTTATCAACATTTTCCTGCCGGCGCCGCTCCTGCCGCCGCCCGATGGCCGCACCGGACACAGAAAGCGGACATGCGCAGCAAACCGCTGACCGGAAAGCCATTGCCGAGGCATCGCCCCGTCCGCCCCTCCGGAAAACGCCTCCCGCATCCGGCCGCAGGTTTATCAACAACCGCCCCCGCAGGGTCCGATTCGTGAACACGCCCCGCCGCGGCGGAAGTTATCAACAATCCGGCGCCTACAACAGTCCGCGGCGCTCCAGAATGGGCTCGGCATCCTTCACCGAAGCGCGCATCCAGCGGCAGAGCACCTCCTGCTGCGCGGCGGCGTCGAGCCGCCAGTCGGGCACCGTGCGGCGCACGCGCTCGGCGAGCATGTAGATGAGGATGGCGGCCGAGGCCGAGACGTTGAGGCTCTCGACCATGCCGCACATGGGGATGCGCAGGAACTCGTCGGCACCGGCGACCGCCTCGTCCGAAATGCCCGCATGCTCCGTACCGAACACCAGCGCGAAAGGACCGCGCGCGACGTCGAAGGTCTCGGGCACGCACGACTCGCGGTGGGGCGTGGTGCAGACGATGCGGTAGCCCGCGCGGCGCAGTGCGGCGAGTGCCTCGGGCGTGGAGCCGTGCCTGCGTATATCGACCCAGCGGTCGGTGCCGCGCACCACGGCGGCACTGGGGGTGAAGCGGCACACGGTCTCCACCGTATGCATCTCCTGCACGCCGAACGCCTCGCAGTGGCGCACGAGCGCCGCGGCATTCTGCGGGTGGTAGGTATTCTCGGCCAGGATGGTCATGTAGCGCGTGCGCAGCGACGCCGCACGGCGCAGGGTCTCGAAACGCTCGCCGGTCATGCACTCGGCCAGGCAGGCGATGCGGGCCGCCGTGCGGTCACTTCCGGTATTTGTCATCTTCGTCCAGGATTTTGAGGTAGCTCTCGTAGCGCGGCCAGGCCAGCCCGCCCCGCTCCACGGCGTCGCGCACGGCGCAGCCCGGCTCGTGCACGTGGGTGCAGTTGTAGAAGCGGCAGCCGGGCGCCAGCCGCATCATCTCGGGAAAGTAGTGCCACAGCTCGGCGCCGTCGATGTCGATCAGGCCGAAACCCTTGATTCCGGGGGTGTCGATGATCCGCCCGCCGTCGGCCAGCGGATACATGGTCGAGAAGGTGGTCGTGTGGCGCCCCTTGTGGTGGCTGTCGGATATTTCGCCCGTGCGGATGTCGAGCGACGGATCGACCGTCTGCACGAGGGTCGATTTGCCCACGCCCGAGTTGCCCGCGAGCAGCGTCGTGCGGCCGCCCAGCAGCGCCCGCACCTCCTCCACGCCGGCCCCCGTGCGGGCCGAAACCTCCAGCACGGGGTAGCCCGCGGCCTCGTACACCGCGCGGAACGCCTCCATCGCCGCCGGGTCCTGTATGTCGCTCTTGGCGAGCAGCAGCGTTGCGGGCACCTTGTAGGCCTCGCACGTCACCAGGAACCGATCGACGAACTCGGGCGCCGTCTCGGGCTCGGCGAGCGTCACGAGCAGCAGCGCCCGGTCGATGTTGGCGGCGATGATGTGCGACTCCTTCGACAGGTTCGAGGCCCGGCGTATGACGTAGTTGCGGCGCGGCTCCACGCGCTCGATCACCCACGAGCCGTCGCTCGCGCCGCTGCCGTGCACGCGGTCGCCCACCACCACGGGGCTGGTCGAGCGCACACCCTTCAGCCGCATGCGCCCGCGGATGCGGCAGCGCAGCACGGCGCCGCCCGTATCGACATCGTACCAGCTGCCCGTGGCCCGGGTCACCGTGCCGGAAAAAGATCGTTCGTCCATATTCTGATTACTCATCGAAAGATACGTATTCGCCCGCGCGGTCGAGCAGCGGACGCATGAAGTCGGAGAGCGACGCCACGGGGCGGAACCACCGCGACTCCTCCACCGTGCGCTCGTCCACCAGGGCATGATCGGCATCCGCCCGTTCGAGGAGCGAGAAGAGCACGCTCAGCACGAGCAGGTGCTTCACCGCGGCCACGACCACGCCCAGCACGAGGTCGAGCATCCCGAGGCCCGCGAAGCGGCAGAGGCGGCGCAGCAGCCGTCCGGCCAGCGCGACGGCGATCATTGTCGCGACGAATACCGCGGCGAATCCGCCCGCCGGAGCCACCGCGCCGTCCAGGCGCAGCCACGCGCCGACCGGCGAGCCGAAGCGCGCCGCGAGCCATATGCCCGCCGCCACGGCGACGAGCGAGGCCAGCTGCAACACGACGCCGCGGCGCCAGCCATCCCACACGGCAAGCGCCAATGCGAGGTATACGATCAGGTCCAATACGTTCATGCAGGCACAAAGATAGGAAAAGTCGGGCGCAGAAACAAACGGCGTCCGATCGTGCCGAAACGGAGCAC
>ERZ778512.2091-NODE-2091-length-11399-cov-3.046544_pt1 | contig 11399 bp, 10 predicted proteins | sample MGYA00510346_ERZ778512 | MGnify/ENA primary metagenome ERZ778512 (study PRJEB29527, sample SAMN07138962) | mouse gut metagenome | material: feces | host: mouse | place: China:Nanjing | collected 2016-01-25 ...
CGGTGTCTCGAGTTCCCCGGAGGGGAATGTGAGCTTTGCCTTGCTGTAGAACGGCATCCTGGCTTCCATGTTGGATGTTATGAATTGTGCCAGCTCCTGAGGCGGCATGCCTTTTATCAGCGGCCTTTTGCGACGCCCTTCCCATAGCCTGCGGCACAGGCATGGCAATGGCGCTTCGAGGAGTACGGTAAGCCCGCGGCTGTTCATGTAATCCATGTTGTCGAAGAAGCATGGTGTGCCTCCTCCGCATGCTATTATGACGTCCTCGAATTCGCCTACTTCGTGCAGCATGGCCTGTTCGACCTTGCGGAAGCCGTCTTCGCCACGCTCTTCAAACAGCTGGGATACGGAACGGTGAAACCGGCCTTCGATGTAATGGTCGAGGTCGATGAATCTGATATCCCCCAGCCGGGCTACAGCCCGGCCGAGGGTGGATTTTCCGGTGCCCATGTATCCTATGAGGAATATCGGTGTCCGTGGTACGGCCGTAGGCTTCATTGTGCGGACTATTTGTTAGCCTGCTGCTTAAGTAGGTCGCGTATCTCTGTGAGGAGCTTTTCCTGGTTTGAGGGTTCTGGGTCCGGAGCAGGGGCGGGTGCTTCTTCCTCTTTTTTCTTGCGGAGCTTCATGACGAATTTCAGTGCGATGAATATGCACATTGCTATTATCACGAAGTCGACGATGTTCTGTATGAATGTGCCGTAGTTGAGGTATACGGATTCGGCGCTGCCGTCGGCTGCCGCCGGGGTGAGTTCGTATTTCAGTTCAGTGAAAGTGGCGCCTCCGGTCACTTTGCTTATCAACGGCATTATGATGTCATTGACGAGAGAGGATACGATCTTACCGAATGCGCCTCCGATGATTACACCGATGGCCATGTCCATTACGTTGCCTTTTACGGCAAATTCTTTGAATTCCTGCAAAAATTTTTTCATAAATGATGTTTTTTGTAGAACAACGTTGTGGCGCAAAAGTAGCAAAAAAAGTCGATTCGGGCAAAGTGGGTTGTGTGGGAGACATACAAATCCTTATTACTTTGCCCGAATCGACTTTTTTTGCTACTTTTGCGTATGACTGTTAATGAAAAAAGTTTTGCTTTGGCACAGGTTTCCTACCTGGGTTTTGTCGCGGCCTTGTCGTTTGCGTTGCTGTCGATTCCTTGGATGGCTTTTCTGGGGTTGTCGTGCGTGTGGGTTGTGGCTATGCTTGTGTATCAGTGTACGCCCTGGCGCTCGATGGGCGGATGGTGGTGTCTGCTGGCTGCCACTGTGGCGGTGGCCTTGCGGCTGATATTGCAGACATATGCCGGCGGGTTGCAGTTGTGGCCTGCCGTATGGGGGTCTGTGCTGGCGTTGCTTACGGTGATTGCCACCGGCGGCCTCGGTTGGCGCCTGCTCCGTGACGATACTCCCTGGCATTCGTATTCGGCCTCGTGGGTTGTCATGGCGGCGGGAGTGGCGGTCACTGCGCTTATGGCTTATGGTGTGGCCGATGTGGGCTGCCTGGCTGTGGTGTTTGCGATGGTGGCCGGCGCTTTGGGCCTTACTGCGCTGAGGCGCGTGCCTTATCAGGGCAAGCATAAGGCTGTCTATGTTGTATTGTTTATTTTGTCGGCTTGTCTGGCGGTGCTGTACAGCCCTCCGGGGTGGGTGATGCTGCTGGCTGGTGTGGCTATGCTTACCCGTTGGCGTTCACAGCGTTCGAGGACAATCATGTTTGCGATGGCGGGGGCGCTTACCGGAGTCGCCGTGTGGGGCGGATACCGTCTTTATGGCCATATGGGTGTGGATGCTTTGTGTGTGCCGGGTCTTGGCGGCGATGTGGCGTATGGCATGCTGGCTGTCTGGTGTGTTGTCGGAGGGTTGGTGTCGTATTACCTGCTTTTTTGCCGTAGGCGTACTCCTAAGGTTGTAGGCCGTATGACTTTATGGGCGGTGCTGATGTGGGCGGTGTCTGTTTTTGTGTATCCTTCTCCGGTATGGGTAGGTGGGCTTCCGTTTGTGCTGGTGATGCTTCCTGCCTGTGTGTATGTCTTGGCCAGTTGCCGCGGACGCAGGTTATGGATATGGGCCGGCGTATGGACTGTCCTGTCGGTGTCGGTTGCCTTTTCGGCGAAAATGTTGTTATAGATGAGGAAGGGTGCAGGGTGCAGTGTGGCTGCTTTTATGACCGTGTTTATTACTGCGGTCTATTTTGTGGCGTATCTGTACACCCCTTATAATGGTGATGACCTGTACCAGCTCGGTGTGTTTGATGATGGCGGTGTACATGGAGGGTCGCGCAAATGGCATGTGTGGGGCGACATGTTGCGTTGGGTGTGGGCACACTGGAACAGTGTGAACGGCCGGATGTCGGATATCATGCATTATTTCTTTCTGGGGGCGCTGCCTCGCTGGTCGAATGCGTTGATCAATGCGTGTAGTGTAGGCGGGATGTTCTGGCTGGCTGTGATGCTTGTGCGTATGGCTGGCGGCGGCTTTGGCCGGGTGAAGGCTGTTGCGTTGGTGGCTGCCTTGGCGTTTGTGTTGCCTTGGTGGGATTCTACGATGTGCTATGCTGTGGTGAGGAACTATGTTCTGGGTTCTGTAGCTGTGATGTTGTGGCTTTATTTGTTTTTCTATATGGGAATGTCCTGGCGTGGCTGGACGGCGGCTTTGTCGGTGGCGTACAGTTTTGTGGCCGGCGGCATGCATGAGGCTGCTTCGCCGCCGTTGGTTTGCGGCCTGGCTGTATGGGTAGCTGTGTCGCATGGCCTTTCTGGGATTACGCGTAATGGGAAATGGATGCTTGGGGCTTTTGTCTGCGGTGCGGCCTGGACGGCGTGTTCGCCGGCGATGTGGGATCGGGTGTCGTCGGGGGCTGAGCCTGATGACCCGTTGTTGTGGCTGTTGCTCAAGAGTGTGCCTGTGGTGGCTGCCATGTCGGCGGCAATGCTGGTGATGCTGTCGAGAAAGGGCTGGCGCGACAGGCTTGTATCTGCATGCCGGACGCGTTGGGTTGTATTCCCGGTGGCTGCGTTGGCTTCGTCGGTGGTGTGTGCCGCTGGCGGCATAGTGGGGCGCAGTGGCTGGTTTGCAGAGATATATGCCTTGATTGCGGTCTTTACATGGCCTGGCTGGAATGGTGTCAGGGTAGGGCGCGTGTGCGGCAATGCCGTGGTGTGGTGCGTGACACTGGCGGTGTGTGCGCATTTCCTGTATTTTATGGTATGGCAGGTGAAGGTGGGTGGTGAGCATTCGGATGTAATTGATATGTACCGCCGGTCGGATGACGGCCAGGTGTATTATGATGCAACCAGGGATGATGATGCGCCATGGTGGCTGCTGAACCGTGCCCGTGGTGTCCCCGATGCGGATGATGTGTACCAGAATTATACCATTGCTCTGTATTATGGCGATGCCGGCCGCAGGCTGGCCGTGCTGCCGTCCTGTCTGGAGGGACTGTCGCCTGGGGCAGTGCCTGATGGGGGTATGGCCCTGGATGGCGGTGATATGGTGGTGTGGCGCCGTCCGGAAGGGACGCGTACGGTAACCTATTACGGTGGCAAGGCGTGGATTGACATCGCGGATATCGGTGGAGTGGAATATGTTGTCGTGCCTTTCCGCAGTGGCGGGGCTGACCTTTATTATGTAACGCGCCGGGTGCTTGACCCGGGGGACAGATGATGGGTATGTCCGGTTTGTCAAAGGCAGGTGCTATGGCATGGTCGCTGGTGTGTTTTACGGCAGTGGCTATACTTGCGGTGATGGGTCTGCGTATGTTTTCGCCCAGGGAGGCGCATATTGATGTCCCGCGAGACAGGTATCCTGTGAAGGGCATAGATGTGTCGTCGCATAATGGGGGTGATATCGATTTTGAGGCGGTGGCGGCAGACAGTGTGGATTTTGTCTATATAAAGGCCTCGGAGGGCAACACTTTCCGGGATACGTTGTTCTACCGTAATTATGCGGGGGCTGTAAGGGCGGGGCTGAAAGTCGGGGCGTACCATTATTTCCGCTTTGACTGTGAGGGATGGCGTCAGGGCCGTAACCTGCTTGATGCCATAGACCGCCTTAGCTTCGACCTGCCTTTGGCCATAGATGTGGAGGAGTGGGGCAATGTCAGGAATTATACTACGGATGATGTGGTGAGGCAGCTTACCGATATGGTGGACTATCTGCATGAATACGGATACAAGGTGATAATATATACCAACCGTACTGGCTATAACCGGTTCATACGGTTCAGGCTGGACCATATCCCGGTGTGGATATCTTCGTTCTATCCGCGTCCGCTGGATGCCCACTGGACTCTTTGGCAGCATAGCCATAAGGGGCGTGTCAGTGGGATCGAGGGCGTTACGGATCTTGATACGTTTAACGGTTCGCGTGTGGAATGGGAATCGTGGCTGGAGGAGATGGGACGGGAATATGTACATGGGCATCTGCGGAAAATATAATAAATGGCGGGATTTAACGTTAATTACCTATCCAAACAAGTCTTCCAGATGAACCAATCATACTCTCCGATACGATATATAAGGCAAATATTGGCTGTGGCCTGTGTGGCAATGGCCTCATTGTGTGCGCCGCCGGGTGTATATGCATTCAATCTGTCGGCCTATGCCCAGGAGTCGGTCCTGGCCAATGGCAGATGGGTGAAGATATCCGTGCCTGTTTCTGGCCTGTACATGATACCATTGGCCGATTTGCGGTCGTGGGGCTTTTCTGATGTGTCGAAGGTGCGTGTTCACGGATATGGCGCCAGGCGTATACCGGACCTGCTGACGCTGGACAATTATGTCGACGACTTGCCGCAGGTGCAGTCGGAGCTTACCAGCCAGGGACTGGTGTTCTATGCCGTAGGTCCTGAGATATGGGTTCAGGGTGAGCGGGGACGCTATACCATGCAGCATAATATCTACAGCGTAGATGCCTACTATTTTTTGACGGATTCGGATACGGAAGCGCCCGGAATACCTGTGCGCGGGTCTGGAAGGAGGACTGATGGCGCGGCGATGGTGTTCAATGAGTGTGTGCACCATGAGCAGAACCTATATTCGGCATCGGAGAACGGATGGCTCATGCTCGGAGAGGACTTCAGGGTCAACCCGTCAAGGACTTTTACGTTTGATATGCCCGGAAGGGTGGAGGATGAGCCTGTGTGGTTACAGTCTTCGTTCGTTGCGAAGACATCGGGGACTTCAAGGCTGACTTTTACGGCTAACAATATGCCGTTGCCGACTATTGACGATGATAATTTCCTGATAGTGGTGTCGGATATAGACGGGGTGGAGCATGTGGCCAGGCGCACTTTCGACATGAAGGGCACAAAACTTTCGCTGGGACTGAAGTTCTCTGGGGCGGGAACGGTAAGCAGTGCCGGGCTTAACTATTTGACAATAAATTATACGCGGCGTCTGGAACTGGGGGCTGAACCGTTGGAGTTTGATATAGAGAACAACACATCGGTGGCGCTTAAGGTGGTGCGTGAGGGCGCAGATGTAAAGGTGTGGGATGTTACCGACCCATCGTCAATCAGCAGGATGGAGTGTACGCCGCTGTCGGCCGGCGAGACGGCGTGGGTGAATGATTATACTGGCAAGCACAAGTATGTGGCATGGTATCCCGGGCAGGCTTTCAGCCGGCCTTCGTATGAGGGTGCGGTATCATGTCAGAACCTGCACGGGCTGGAGACGCCGGATATGGTGATAGTGACGCCATCGCAATGGCGTATGCAGGCAGAACGTATCGCGGACCTGCACCGCGCTGCCCCTGACAATATGGATGTAGTGGTGGTGACGGATACTGAGGTGTACAATGAGTTTGCCTCGGGTGCGGCTGATGTGTCGGCGCTGCGCAAATTTTTCAAGATGTTCTATGACCGTGGCGCTGAGGGACGTACGTCAAAGTTCAAGTATGCGTTGCTGATGGGGGCCCCTACATATGACAACCGGCATCTTACCGAACAGATGCGTTCGCAGCGGGGCTATCCCACGTTGCCTTCATGGTATGGCGGCAATGCGTCGGCACAGATGAACGAGTCTTCGGCATTCGGGACGGATGATTTTGTGGCGATTCTGGGCAATAATTCGGGGTTCAATACTGCCAATTCGAGTCTCAGCATAGCTGTAGGCCGTATGCCTGTAAAGACATTGGCTGAGGCACGGAATGCTGTCGACAAACTGGAGGAGTACATGCGCCGTCCACGCATGACCTCATGGAAGACTAATATTATGCTTGTGGCCGACAACGGTAATGCTGCCGACCATATGAAGCAGAGTGATGCCATGGCGCTTAACATATCGTGTGTCGACAAGCAGCCATATCTTTTGGACAAGGTGTACATTGATGCTTATCCCAGGGAGGGTGGCATTTATCAGGGTGCACGTGATGACATGTTCAGGCTTTTGAATGAGGGCGTGGCATGGTGGATGTATCTTGGGCATGCCAATACGACTTCTTGGACCTCTGACGGCCTGCTGACATATAATGACATCAACAACCGGATGTACTATAACAGTTACCCAATGCTTTTTGCTGCTACATGTGAATTCCTTCGCTGGGATTCGCATAATATCAGTGGGGGCGAGTTGCTTTACCATGAGCGCAATGGCGGGATTATAGGTGCGATCAGTGCTGTGCGACCTGTGTATATCGGCGACAACGGCAAGCTTGCGGCATCGTTGAGCCGGTTTATATCACAGCGGGATGAGGACGGCAGGCTTCTGGCTGTCGGTGAGATGTACAGGCAGGCAAAAAATGCCTCCCCGGAGGAGAATAACCGTAGGTATGTATTTATGGGCGACCCTGCGTTGCGGATTGCCACTCCTTATAATGTGGCTGTGCTCAAGTCTGTGAATTCTGTTGAAGTGAAAGGGCTGTCGATTGAAGACCTGCCGGTTGTCGGCGCTTTGGACCAACCTGTGTTCGCAGGGGTGGTCACAGACCCTTCGGGAAATGTGCTTGAGGATTTTAACGGGTTAATAACCGTCAGTATATATGATGCCGAATATAGTGTTACCAGCAACGGTGACCCTAATTCGCCTGAATCACCTGCCGGAGACGGAGTAAAGCATACTTTTGAGAAGCATGGCTCGCGGATATATGCCGGCAGTACGTCTGTGAAGGACGGGCATTGGGAAATCAAGGCGTCGATACCACTGGATATTGCTGACAATTTCCGGCCGGCGTCATTGAGCATGTATGCATATTCCACGGCTGACGGCGATGGACGTGAGGCTGCAGGCATAAGCAGTGATTTTTATGTGTACGGGTATGCGGAATCTCCCGAATTAGATACGACTGCACCTGTGATAGAGACAATGGTGCTGAACCACAGTTCATTCAAGGACGGGGATAGGGTGAATACCAATCCTGTGCTCCTTGCATGCGTCAGGGATGATATAGGGTTGAACCTGTCATCGTCGGGCATAGGGCACCAGATGTCGCTGGTAATTGATGAAAAGACATCGATAAGCGGCCTGTCTCAGTATTTTGTCCCGTCGACCGATGGTTCGGCTTCAGGTACAATCACATATCCTCTGGAAGAGCTTGCCGAAGGGAAGCATACGTTACGCCTAAGGGTGTGGGATACTTCAGGTAATTCTGTGTCGCGTACGATAAGCTTTGAGGTGGGCCGGAATGTAGCTCCTGTGATACATGATGTGTATACGGATGTGAACCCGGCTTCGGTGTCGGCTAATTTCTATGTGTCGCATAACCGTCCGGAAGTGATGGCAGATGTGACTGTCACAGTCTATAACCTTATGGGACAGGCTATATGGAGCGGAAAGGTGAGCGGACGTAGCGATTCGTTCATTTCCACGCCTGTGACGTGGGATCTTACGGATTATTCAGGCCGCCGTGTGGCGCGTGGAATATACCTTTACCGCGCAGCCATAACTACTGACGGCGAGACCTATGATACGGCGGCAAAGCGTATAGCCGTTACAGGAAATTGATTAATTATTCTTGATGGAGACTACATTCAACATACAGCAGCAGATAAAACGCCGTTTTTTTGCCATGCGCAACGGTATAGTGGCAGATACGTTGAGGAAAGGCGGGGCTGGATACAAGATAGTGTTTGGCCTGAACCTTCCGCAGATTGTGGAAATATCCAATGAGTTTCCGCATGATCCGGCGTTGGCTGAGATGCTGTGGCATAATGACTCGACACGCGAGAGCCTGCTACTAGCTCCGATGCTTTACCCTGCGGAACTTATGGACATGGCTACGGCCATGGAATGGGCTGGGGATGTAAAGGAAATAGAGGTGGCCGATGTCCTGTGCCACAGATTGCTGAGGAGTCTTCCCTATGCGGTTGACATCGCGCGGGCGTTCATATCGGACGAGAGTCCTGTCAAAAGGTATATATCGCTCAGGCTTATGATGAACCTGCTGCCTGAATATAAGGAGGAGGCCAGGTGTATGGCGGAAAAGGAAATGGCTGTGTCCGAGCCGCTGACATACCGGTTGTGCGCCATGATAAAGGATGAGGCCGACTTCCTTGACGGTGTCTAGGGCCTTTCGGGACGTATTGCCATGATGCTGTGTGACTCTATATAGTCAGCCAGTTGCTGCCGGTACGAATCGCCGATAGGTATTGACAGGCCGCCGAATGATATGCGGTTACGTTCGATAACCTTTATTTTGCTTGTATTTGCTATGTACGAGCGGTGTACCCTAAGGAATGATGATGTCGGCAGTGTCTGTTCGAGAGCTTTCATGTTCATAAGGGTCATGATGGGCCTTTCCTCTCCGTCAAGGTACAGCATTACGTAGTCTTTCTGGCCTTCGATATATATTATGTCGCTGACTGCTATCTGCTGCATGCGGTATCCGCTTTTCACGACAATGTGTGATATGCGGCTGTCGGTGCTTTTGCTGGAATCATGGTCTTCCGGCCTGGATGTAAGCTCTTTCCATTCCAGTGCTTTTTGTGCTGCGCTTAGGAATTCATCGTAGCTTACAGGCTTCAGAAGGTAGTCGAGGGCATTTACCTTGAAGCCTTCGATGGCGTAGTCGACGTAGGCGGTTGTGAATATGACGCGGCATTTGCCTGATGTGATGCGTGCCAGTTCAAGCCCGTTGAGTGCAGGCATGTGTATATCAAGAAATATCAGTTCGATATCGCTGTCCAATAGTTCTTGTACAGCTTCGCTGGCGTTGTGGAATATCCTTGAAAGTGTCAGGTATGGAGTCTTTTCGACATATGATGCGATAAGGTGTGCGGCGAGTGGCTCATCGTCAATTACACAGCATTTTATATTGTCGATCATGCGTTCTTTTTATTGGTTGATGGATTTAACGGGAGTGTAAGGTCGGCGGTGTAAGTACCTTCGGCAGTATCCGTTTTGCATTCGAGGGAGGCGTTGCCTCCATATATTATGTTGAGTCTCCGGCGTAGGTTTGCTATTCCGATGCCGCCATTTCCGTTTATGCTGTCCTTGCTGACGTGGTTGTGGGTATGGCAAATTATGGTGTTGTCCGAAAGGGATATAGATATTGTTATCGGCTGGTCAAGGCGGCCGGTATTGCCGTACTTGAAGGCATTTTCTATAATTGCGATGAACAGCAGTGGGGGCACTTGTATGTTGCTTGAGTCGGCGGCAGGGAATGTGGCGTTGACAGGGACTTCGCCCAGGCGCATTTTCATCAATGTCACATAGTTGCGTATAAAATCGATTTCCTTGTCAAGACTGACTGTCGATGGGTTTTCGTACAGTACATATCTGAGCAGGTGGCTAAGCCGGTGGACAGCCCCGCGTGCCTGCTCGGGATTTATGTCGATCAGTGCATATATGGAATTGAGGGTGTTGAAAAGGAAATGCGGGTTAAGCTGGCTTTTGAGGTTGTGGAGCTCGTCATCGCGTTGTGAGGCCATTAGCTGTTGCTGGCGGCGTTCTAGCGACAGCCACATGTCGCCCATCCTTATAGCAAGGCTAAGGCCGATTGTCAGTATTATTATGACAAAGTCGCGGACGGTGAAGGATAGAGCCTTGACTACAATAGGGACATGGTGTGAAACGGGCCATGGCCTTGGGAACTGGGCACGGTAGGACTGCCAGCTATAGGATATGGCGAACAGCGCGGCCATGGCTGCAGCGACAAGTATGGCGTTGTAGCCTGTGAACCTCCATATCCTCCGTGGCCTTATTAGCGTCCGCCCGATTATGAAGTAGTAGTCAGTATAGAACACGGCTATATATACCATGGATTTTGCATAGACATTCCACCTTATTATCCCGGTATCGGCTATGCGTGGGTTGCCTATGCCCATGACCAACTCCGGCAGGAAAAAGAGCATGAATATGAGTATGGCGTGGGACAGGATGTGCGCCGCTCTGCTTTTCCCGATAATCATGGTTGATGTGGCTAGTGGTTTTTCCATGTCTATTGTACTGTCTCAGGGAAGGGGCTTGCGCGGGAATGCGTCAATGAAGCTTTCAGGGGTGGCGTTGTATATTTCCACTCCTATGCGTGATGCATGGCGGGCTATGGCGAAATAGCTTTTGAATGCCACGTAAAAGCTGTAGAGTATCTGATGTAGCGGATAGCGGAGGTAGTCGGTGCGTACGCGTTCGATTTCCTTTTCGTCCTCTTTGTAGAAATGTGGCTGTATGGATACTACTTCGTTCCGGTCGTTTACGCTGATGGTGCGTGTCCATGAGTGGTCTGCACCTGTGATGTATATCTGTCTGTAACCCATAAGTATCCCTACCATGATTGACGGTATGAGCACATTTCGTGGGCGGGGCATGCCGCGGCCGCTACGGAATGCTGTGCCTTCCAGCCATTGCCATCCTTCGACTCCTACTGCATTGAATGTCTCTATCTTTATGGCGGGGTTGGCTTTTATGCCGGATGCGACACTGCCTATGGACTGTACGGGGACGAACAGTGTCATTTCCCATGTTACGGCCGTTGCCAGGTTGTCGGTGAGGCGTGCCACATTGGCATCGTCCTTTCCTGTGAAGAAATGGGGGTCTGCAAGCAGGTAATATCTTGGTTTCAGGGATGTGAATTCTGGTGCGTTCGCCGCAAAATTGACGGCGAGTGTCGGGTTGCTGTGCAATGCCTGGGAATGTAGGCGTATGGTGTCGGCCAGAGATGGGCCGTTGCCCATTATGATCAGCGGTCGTGAGGCCTCGTCTTCCGGAATATGTGATATGGTGTGCCGCCGTGACTGAAGGATGATTTTTACGATGCTTTTCAGTGATTTCGCGGCGGTGGATATGGAATCTGACAGTTTCATATTGGCAAAAATACTAAAAGTAGACAATCCTGCAAAATTACGGGGCTTTGATTATTGCAGGGTTTTAGCTAAATTTGCGGTATTGGTAACTAAATAGAGGAAATATGCTGAATTTCAATTATTATACGCCTACACGGTATGTGTTTGGCCGTGGTGTGGAG
>ERZ778512.2092-NODE-2092-length-11392-cov-8.091029_pt1 | contig 11392 bp, 10 predicted proteins | sample MGYA00510346_ERZ778512 | MGnify/ENA primary metagenome ERZ778512 (study PRJEB29527, sample SAMN07138962) | mouse gut metagenome | material: feces | host: mouse | place: China:Nanjing | collected 2016-01-25 ...
CCATATTCCGACAGCAGGTCGAGAGCCCTGGCGCTCAGCAGACGGTAATCGGCATGGTCGTAGACAGTGTCAAGGCCCATATGGTGCTGCAGCGAATAGAACGCGTGTGCGGTTGAACGCTTGAACCATGTGTCTGTAGCACGGCTTGAGCGCACTCCGTACACAATCTCTTTGCCGAGACGGAACTCTTCGACCATGCGCACTATTGCTTCCGGGTCGTCCTGCAGGTCGGCGTCAATCGATATGGCTGCATCGCACATATCGCGTACTGCCATCAGTCCGGCAAGCAGGGCGTACTGGTGCCCGCGGTTGTGAGCGAGCGATATGCCTTTGATGCGCGTGTCGTCGGAGTGAAGCTGTTCGATTACCTCCCATGTGCGGTCTCGGCTGCCGTCGTTGCTGCACATTATGAAGCTGTCGAGGGCTACAAGACCATCGGTGGCCATGCGGTCGAGCAGAGAGAGTATGCGTGCCGATGTAATCGGGAGCGCTTCTTCCTCGTTGTAGCATGGGATTACGATTGCGATACGCGGCAGTGGAGATGACATGGCTCGGGTATTTAGAAAGTGGAATGCCTACACAGGGGGATGCATTCCCCTGCGTAAGCATCGGGTATCGGTAAAAATCAATAGTTGCGGGCGAAAATCACACGGCGTGCCGAAGGCTTGCCGGTGTAGATACAAGTGCCGGGTGTGGTGTCGCCGTCGAATGGTATACAGCGTATGGTGGCCTTTGTCTCTTCCTTGATTTTCTCTTCAGTCTCGGTTGTTCCGTCCCAGTGTGCGAGCAGGAATCCGCCCTTCTCGATTTCGGTCTTGAATTCCTCCCAGGTGTCGACGGGGCGTGTCATGCTCTCGCGGAGGCGGAGTGCCTTGTCGTAGATACCCTGCTGAATCTCTTCAAGAAGTGTGGCAACATATTCGGCGATGCCTTCGAGGGGTGCGGAGTGCTTCTCGAGTGTGTCGCGGCGCATTATCTCGACAGTGCCTTCCTCGATGTCGCGTGCGCCGATGGCGAGACGTACGGGGATACCCTTTAGCTCGTAGTCGGCAAACTTGAATCCCGGACGGCGGTTTTCGGCGTCGTCATACTTGACACTGATGCCGAGCTCGCGCAGACGGTTGATGATGGGGTCGACATGTGCCGAGATGGCGGCGAGCTGGTCGGCGTTCTTGTAGATGGGGATTATCACTACCTGGATGGGGGCGATGTGGGGAGGGAGCACAAGGCCGTTGTCGTCGGAGTGGGTCATGATGAGTGCGCCCATAAGGCGGGTAGATACTCCCCATGATGTGGCCCATACGTATTCGGGCTTGTTCTCCTTGTTGACGAAGGTCACGTCGAACGCCTTGGCGAAGTTTTGGCCGAGGAAGTGGGAGGTGCCCGACTGGAGAGCCTTTCCGTCCTGCATCATGGCCTCGATGGTGTAGGTGTTGATGGCGCCGGCAAAGCGTTCGTTGGCGCTCTTCACGCCTTTTACCACAGGTACGGCAAGATACTTCTCGGCGAAATCAGCATATACGTCGAGCATCTGGATAGCGCGTGCCTCGGCCTCTTCGGAAGTGGCGTGGGCTGTGTGGCCCTCCTGCCAAAGGAATTCAGCGGTGCGGAGGAACATGCGTGTACGCATCTCCCAGCGCAATACGTTGCACCACTGGTTGCAGAGGATAGGAAGGTCGCGGTATGAATTGATCCAGTTGCGGTAGGTGTTCCAGATGATTGTCTCGGAAGTAGGGCGGATGATTAACTCCTCTTCGAGGCGTGCCTCGGGGTCGACCACTACTCCCGAGCCGTCAGGAGCGTTCATGAGACGGTGGTGTGTCACTACGGCACACTCCTTGGCAAAGCCCTCTACATGCTCGGCCTCACGGGAGAGGAACGATTTGGGGATAAGCAGGGGGAAGTATGCGTTGCGCACGTCGGTGGCCTTGAACATGTCGTCGAGATAGCGCTGCATCTTTTCCCAGATGGCGTAGCCGTAGGGTTTGATTACCATGCAGCCGCGCACTGCGCTCTGTTCGGCCAAATCGGCCTTGACCACCAGTTCGTTGTACCACTTTGAGTAGTCCTCACTGCGCTTGGTGAGGTTTTTCAGTTCTTTTGCCATTGCAGGTATATGATTTTTTGTTCTTTTCTTATAGATGTGTTGACACCTGCAAATTTACGAAAAAATGTGGTAACAGACAGACTTACCGAGTAACTTATCGTGACGTTCATCACGTGTACATATACATAAAGCACGGCAATCGGTTAATTGCCGTGCTTTGATGAGTTTACTTATGTAAGAGAGGGGTATTATTTGCGGGCGATGGTATCGCTTACGGTGAGGTGGACGCGACCCTTGGCACGACGACGTGCGAGGACCTTGCGACCGTTGGGAGTGGACATACGTTCACGGAAACCGTGCTTGTTTACTCTCTTGCGGTTGGAGGGCTGGAATGTTCTCTTCATTGCAGTATAATGTTTTGTTGTTATTAATCAGGGTGTCACGGCATGCGCATAATGCGGGCTGTGGTAAATCGCGTGCAAAATTACGCAAAACATTTATATTTTGCAAATGTTGCGTTAAATTCCGTGCGCGAAAAATTTTGCGGGCGTGATGTCTGCTGTCAATCAGGATGATGACGACATAATCAGCCTGTCGGAGGAGATGGTAAATTCGCGTGCTCCGGCGAGTGCCTCCTTAAGGCTTCCGGGGTCGGGGATGTATAGCTTCGGCTTCAGTGCGGAGGGAAAACGTGCGAAATATCCGTCAGATGATACGTACCACCGGCAGTTGACCGCGCCGAAGAGCCGCGGAATGTCGCGGTACATGGCGGCAAGGCGCGAACGTACCGGCACGACTATGCCTGTACGTCCGTCGGGTAGCTCCATCACCCCGACGAAACGGGGCTTTCGGCTTGCCTCGGGCGTGGCCGAAAGCCGGATGGAGATATTGCGTCCGTGTGTGCGGTTGATTTCCTCCATCATGGCGCGAAACGCCGGGCCGTGGGGAGTCTCACGCGGTCCGTAGAGGTCGATCCAGTAGTGAATCATCTCATGGATTATCACATCGTCGAGGGCATCGGGCTCAAGATCGAAGGCACTGCTTATGCTTATCGAGCGCGTGTGGACTATGCCTGATCGGCTACGCGACGTGCGGTGGGAGAAGCTCCCTGCACGTGTGGCGGCGGAACTTACGCGCAGCGGTATGCGCGGCAGTCGGCCCCCGAATATCCGCTCATTAAACCTGTTGAACCGGTCGCACAGTATCGGCAGAGTGACGGTCATTCGTCGTCGGAATCGAAGTCGAAATCAAAGTCCCAGCCGTCGTCCATGGCTTCCTCCTTAAATCGCGACAGCTCGCGGCCTTCGCGTTTGGTAGGTCGGCCGAGGCCCTTGCGGCGGTCGATGAATCCGCTTATCTTCACTACCTCGAGCAGGTCGAGTTCCGACTGAGGGGTGATGTTTTCAAGATAGTCGGGCACGAGCCGGGCGCCGAGTCGGTTGGCGGTGAGTGCTTTCACTCGGAAAGAGTAGGTGACGGGCGGCTTTCGCACGCTTATCACGTCGCCCTCCTTCACTGTCCTCGACGGTTTTACGGCAACTCCACCCATCAGCACCCGGCCCTTCTTGCAGGCATCGGTGGCGATGGTGCGGGTCTTGAATATTCGGGTCGCCCACATCCATTTGTCAATCCGTTCTTCAGTCAGTGGCATTGTTGTCAGTGTTTTTTGAGGGGGCCGTACCCTTGGCCGGGGCCGGGCCGTTATTGTTGAAGTTGCACATGGCAAACTGTATGCCGCTCAGACAGAACGCCTTGATGGCATCGCACGCTATCTCGATGCGCTGTGGCAGCTCCTCGCGCTGTGCGGGGGTGAAGCGTCCGAGCACATAGTCTATCTGGCATCCGCGGGGAAAGTCGTTGCCTATGCCGAAGCGCAGGCGCGGGTAGGCGGCCGTGCCGAGCATCTGGGCGATGTTCTTCAGCCCGTTGTGGCCCGCGTCGGAGCCCGACGGCTTAAGGCGTATCGCTCCGAAAGGGAGGGCTATGTCGTCGACGAGCACGAGTATGTGGTTATTGTCGATGCCTTCCTTCTCCTTCCAGTAGCGCACGGCATTGCCCGAGAGGTTCATGTAGGTCGACGGCTTCACGAGCGTCAGCAGTTTGTTTTTCAGACGCATGTGGGCCACGTCGCCATAGCGGTCGGTGGTAAAAGAAATATTGGATGCCTCGGCAAAGGCATCCAATATCATAAATCCTATGTTGTGGCGGGTTCCACGGTATTCGTCGCCGATGTTGCCCAGCCCTACAATCAGGTATTTCATTGGCAGTAACCGGATGATTATGCCTTGGCAGCGGCACCACGTGCGGCACGTGTGAGCTGTACGGCGCAGACAACGGCGTTCTTGGCGTTGACGAGCTCGAGGCCTTCGAAGTGGAGTTCGCCTACCTGGAGGGTCTTGCCGAGGCCGAGGTTGTCGATGTTGATTACCACGCGTTCGGGTATCTGGGTGTAGGGAGCCTTTACTTTGAGCTTCTTCATAGAGAGCTGGAGCTTACCACCGGCTTTCACACCTTCGGCGTGGCCTTCGAGCTTCACGGGTACTTCAACTACCACAGGCTTGTTTTCGCTAACCTCGAGGAGGTCGATGTGGAGTACGGTGTCCTTTACGGGGTGGAACTGTACTTCGCGGAGCACTGCATTGCGCTTCTCACCGTTTACTTCGAGTTCGATAGCGAATACGTCGGGAGTATAGAGGAGCTTGCGCACGTCGTCGTTCTTTACTACGATATCGGTAGTGATGATGCCTTTGCCGTTGCCGATCTCCACGAGCTTTTCACCGGGCTTGAGAGCTGCGGTATAGGGGAGGGTAACGATTTCGCCGCCATTGAGGACAGCGGGGATGAGGCCCTCGGCGCGGAGGGTCTTGGCAGCCTTCTTGCCGAGGTCGGTACGGGGCTGTGCCGCAAGATTGTAAGTCTTCATTTTGTTGGAATAAAAAATTGTGTTACTCAAAATTAGAGCTTTCTAATTTCCCATCACACGGGGATGCTAAAAAGCGGTGCAAAGGTAGTGATTTCCTGCGAATTTTCAAAACGCCGGTGTGAAATTCTGCAAAATTCCGTGAAATCCCGTGTAGTGCCCTTGACAGGGGCATTGGCCTATCGGCGCGGTATCCGATAGCTCGACTGAGGGATGTCTATCGGCGCTCCGTGGCGTATTATCACCGGAAATCCCAGCAGCCCGGCCTCGGTGTCAAGGCTGAGTGTGTCGCCGGTGTGTATGCGGCGAAAGAGGTCGTTTTTCAGCGATATGGCTTTGGTCTTGCCTGAGCCGACAAACCGCACATCGATGTAGTATACCTTGTAGGGCTCTCCACGGCCATACACACGGCGCGATATGCGCTTCGTGCGGTGGCGCGTCTCGGAGTAGCGTCGCTCCACCACCACAGTCTCCTTGTGGAGAGTGGTACTGTCGGCGAAAGCGTAGTTGCATACATAGAATGCGGCCATCACCACCCCTGTGGCCGTTACGGTGTGGCATGCGAAGTTAAACCACATCGAGTCGCTCTGCGAGAGCCGGCTCCAGAGCCTCCACATGCGGCTTCCCGACAGCAGGGCTATTATCAGAGCGCCACCGAATGGCACCCAGGCGTTGACCACAGTCTCGCCGTATATCCCCATCGAGGCCCCGTAGGCAGCCATCGTCAGCAGTATTATCAGACCGATTAAAATATAGCGTCCGAAAGAACGCATTTTCGTTTTGCACATGACAGTAGTTATTTATATCTTTGTTCACAAATTTAAAACTTTTTTGAGATGAAAAAAACGGCAATTAAATTTTTATTATCGTTCATGTGCGTGGCTGCAGCAGTGCCCGCGTCGGCTCAGTTCAATCTTAAAAAGGCTATCGGCGGTGCTACCAAAGCCGTACAGGCCGCTACACTTACCGATGCCCAGATGGCTGAGTATGTAAAGGAATCGGTCGACTGGATGGACAAGAACAATCCCGTCACTCCCGACGACAATCCATACACCATCCGCCTGAAGAAACTCACCGAGGGTATAACTGAAGCCGATGGTATACCATTGAATTTCAAGGTATACGATGTAATCGACGTGAATGCTTTCGCATGCCCCGACGGCAGTGTGCGTGTGTTCTCATCGCTGATGGACATTATGAGCGACGACGAACTGCTCGGCATCATCGGTCATGAAATCGGTCATGTGATGAAGCATCACTCAAAGAACGCTTTCCGCACTCAGCTGCTTACCGACGCGCTGAAGGACGGTATCGCCTCGACAGGCGGCAAGGCTGCCGCTCTTACCGAATCGCAGCTCGGCACTCTCGGCTCGGGACTTATCAATGCCAAGTTCTCGCAGAAGCAGGAGAATGAGGCCGACAACTGCGGCTATGATTTTCTCGTGTCGAAGGGCAAGAATCCCTGGGGCATGGTGATGGCTTTCGAGAAGTTCCTCAAGATGGAGGGTGAGAATGGCGGCAAGTCGTCGTATGTGACCAAGATGTTTTCATCACACCCCGAGACTCAGGCGCGTATCGACAAGATGACAAAGCGTTGTCAGGCCGACGGCTTCCAGCGTCCCGCCGCCGAGAAGAGTAAGTAATCGCATCGGCTGTTGCGACAGACAGATACCATAATAATAGGGCCACCCGACCGGGTGGCCCTATTATTATGGTCGATTGGGACTTATCGTAGGGGATTGTGCCTTAGCAGAGGGGCAGAGTGGACGTCAGTCGTGGACAGGACGCACGGTAAGGCCGTAGCTGTTGTTTGAAGTGGTGCATGCGGTAGCCGGAACCAGCGTGTTCCTGTTGATGTCTTCTGCCTTGTAATGACTTTGACAAGTGGTCTGTAACGCGCCGTTGTAGTAGTATTCAAATCGGTTGTCAATAAGATATACCATAGTCTGTTCGCCCTTTAATGAGGATGTACTCACATACGTAATCATACGAAATGCAGGATATGTCTGATCTTTCAGAGAATACTTGTCGGTGAAATCATCGGCTCGTGAGGCTGTGTATTTGGTCATTGTGCCGAATACTGTATACCGCAGGCTCATGTTGCGCATGCCGGTGGCCGGGAAGCGGATTGACCCTCCCGGATATGTTACCGTCCAGGCATGGTCGCTGAATTTTGCCGAGGTCTTGTAGTCAGCCAGTTGATATGCTTTATTTTCTGAGGCTTTGTCGGCCGACGCTGCAAGAGCCGAGAACACATTGGCCTGAGGCACATGGTAGCCCGCAGGACAGGGGTCGTAGATTGATTTGGTAACAGTCTGTTCGTTTGCTTTTTTATCTGTTGCAGCCGGATTCCACATCTGGAACATGTCACCATTATTGCCTGATATATACGAGGGTATGTTGACATCCTTATCCTCTTTGTATAAGGTGTGCCAATGGTTTCTGTATTTGCTGAAAATTTTTCCGTTGCTGTCTTTGATTTTGTCATCATATTTGCTCATCACGAAGCGGTAGGGATACTTTATTGTATAGTCGATGGTGACGCCTCTTTCTTCTCCAAGGTCCGATATGCTTGTGCCGGGTTTGTTGCGAGAGAAGTCGTACGACACCCCATCCTTGTTGTAGGCGTTGAATGTCGGCTTGTTCTCCATGCTCATCTCTGTGTAGTTCGGGCTACTGGTATCGATATTGTATATGTCGGTCTTGTCGTTGTATATGCCGCCGAGCATCGGGTCTTTGCGGCCCCATTGGTAGTAGGTGTTGTCGCCGCCGAGCGATCCTTTGAACTCGGCCTGTGTGAATGGCGTTGTGGTGCAGTCGATTTTCTTGTCAGAGGCTTTGCCATCCTTGTAGATATAAAACGAGTTGCATGCCACGGGCGCGCTGCTACCTGTGATTTTGCTACAGTCGAGCCTGAAACGTATCCTTATCTTGCGAGAGTCGTTGCCGTTGTGTGGGTCGCAGTACCCGAGATTGCATTTGGTCAGATAATATGTATTGCCGGTTGGGGTAGAGGATGTGCCGCTTCCGGTTCGCGATTCCAGTTTGTGGCACGCCGCTTTGCCCTGTACCATCCATTCGTCGCGGTGCTGTGTGACCCATATGTGCCAGCTCCACACTATCTCGCCTGCAGGGTCGCGGGCCACGAGCAGCGCGTTGCCCTGGGTGATTGAGTGTTTGCGCACGCGGAATCGTATCCATTTCAGTCCGGCTATTGGTTGATTTTTGTCGAGTATCTCTACTTCGTCGATGAGGTCGGGCGCGTCCTGCCAGGCGAGCACGGCATCATTTATGTCGGACGCTGCAGGTGCCGGCGATGATATCTGGCGGCATTTGTAGTCGACAAAATAGGTCATACCCGGGGATGTGGTGTTTTGGTTGACGGTGTAGGCCGCGGGGTTGTTGTAGGCGTTGCCGTAGACTATCGGGAAGCAGTAGTAGCCCGGTTGGTCCACGAGGTAGCAGTTGGCGGTCTCCCCCTTGGTATCGTCGAGCAGATTGTGGGGATTCTCGCGGGTGCCCTTGCATGTGGCTCTCTTGGTCAGTGTGCCGCTCAGGGTGGTGAAGTCGGACTGCGGGGCCAGTGCGAATGTGCCCTTGTAGAGGGTAAATCCGTCGGGCGATTCGTGCCATTCCACCATGCGCTGTGCGGTTTCCGAGGCCGAAGCTGTGGCGTCGGATGCGGGGTCGGGGTCGTAGACTGCCGGGGTTGATTCCCACGATGTGCCTCCGTCGAGAGAGTATTCGATGTCGGGACGCGGCAGCTCGATATACCGGATGCCATTGACTCCGTTCTGTGTCACAGCCACATATGCCTTGATTTCAGAGTCGTGCCATGTGCCTGAGTAGGGGAGCACATCGGTGGCGGGGTCTTTGCTGAATAGCACAGTCGGGGTGATGTGGATGCTCGACGGCGACAGCGAGTAGGTGACAATCTTGCCTGCGGGCCATGTCTTTCCGGCCAAGGAGGCCGAGAGAGTGCGGGCGGTGCCTGTAAGATCGTCGGTGAATTTTATGGTCAGGCGTGCTCCCTCGGGCAGCGTCTGGGGTATGAGCAGCATGGTGAGGTCGCCGGTCTCGCCGGTGATTTCGGTCTTGTCGGGTATGTCGCCGATTATCTCGCCCTTTTTGTTGTCGGTGTCGCCTGCTGGCTTATAGCCCGAGTTGCTCTCTTCGGGCGACAGGGTGAGGTCGCGTGTCACCTTGTAGGTGGCCTTGGCGGCGGCAGGCGCCCACGTTCCTCCTGCGGGAGTGGGGGTGAATGTTCCGGAGCCGTACACTCCGCTTATTTCCACGTCGGTGATTTTGCCGGGGAGCATGTCGGATGCGGCCACAATCTTTACGGCGGTGAGGGCGTGGCGGAAGTTGAGCGTCACGTCGGGAGATGTGGCGTCGGTGCATGCGGCCATTATGTCGGTCTGCTTCTTGACGTCGGTGGGTACGGTATATGTTATCTTCGGTGAGCCGGGCTGTGTGGAGGGTGAGAGGGTGAATGCACCGGCTGCGTCAGATTGTGAATTGTCGGCGATAGGGGCAAAGGCGAAGAAGCGGACTTTGCCGCCTGCGGGCCATTGCAGGGTGGTGCCGGCGGCTGTGGAGCCGTTGACGGTGTAGGTGAGGTTGTGGGCGAAGTCGGGAGTCCATGTTATGTCGGCTTCGTCGGAGGGGTATTCTCCGGGGTAGCATATGGCGCTTAGGGAGAATGATGACACCGACTTGGCGAGGGCGCCTCTCGACTGAGCGGCGGGGACTGTGGCCCGGTTGTCGGCTTCGAATGTGTGCAGATATAAAGGGGTGTCGCCGTCGGAGGCGTCGGTGGCTTCAATCGATATGCAGCGCGAGGCAGAGTTATCGGTGTCGTCGTTGCCGGCGCCGTCGGTCCATTGTGCGGGAGCGTCGATGTTGAATATCACGTTGCCCGATGTGCGCAGGTCATTTTCGAAATCGTCGGAGCAGCCGGTGGTGGCTGCGGATATTGCGACAGCCGACAGCATGATGATTCCTTTATATATGCGGTTCATTGTGTAATGATTTGGGTTGAGTGGAGGGATAGAAGTGCCGCTGTGCGGCAGAGTGATTTGAAAGGGGGAGGCATGATGAGATGCCTCCCCTCTTTATTCAGGTTGCAAGTGAAATCGTGTGATTAGAGGTTGACGTTGCCGTCTGTCCATTCGCTGCCGGCATTCGCCCAGTCGGAAACAGTGACGTTGAACTTGATAGGCTCTTCAAGTACTGGATCACCGACCTTCTTTCCATCAGGTCTATTGGTTACTACTTTGATTTTAGTATTGTCGCCCTCGGTTTCTGAACTGGGAATGAGTTTATTTATATAGGCTTTTACCGCATCTGTGGTTGTCGGGATATTGGGAGGATAAACACCGGCTCCTGAGCTGGCTCCACAGATATCAAGATTATAGCTATATTTTTTGCCCATTGACCATGTGGATTTTAATGGAACGCATGAGAATCCATACTCCTCTGCATGATATTTCCCATCTGTTGATACAGGGAATTGCTGATGATAGTGGTTTGTGCCATCAACGCCTATGTCTGATAGATCTGCTCCATCATGGGTAGCGCCAGGGTGCTTTAGTTCTACGCGGCATAGAAGAAGTATATAGGCATTGTTTGTGGTAATATCCTTTCCATTCCATTCGTTAAGTTGTTGCGGCATAAGCATAAGTGAACTGCTGAGCAAATCGGATGCATTGTCGGAACTTAATTCTATGGCACTGGAGAAATAGGAGCCAAAGGACTCAGTGCCGGAAAGTGTCCACTCATTGTTTTCTTTGGCTGTGTTTGTGTCTTTATCATAGGCATATCCGGCAGATAGATTACCTGTGCCATTGGCATTTACAATCCATGCACCTTTTACTTTTACGATGCGGGAGTCATTGCCTGCTTTGTCTTTTTGGATGGCATTAATGGATATCTGAGAAAGAACGTGGTTGAAATTCAGGTCGATTACATTTTTTTTTGTAGTCTGTGCAAAGGCGCATACAAGGTCTTTCTGAGAATTACCATCAGCCCATATGGTGCGATCTGTAGCAGTAAGGTCGCATTTGTTGATTTTGTATCCGTTTATCTGTGGACCTTTGTTATTGTCGAATGTTACTTTTCCGGATGAAAGAGGTGTCTTTACATCTCCTGTCACAGGTGTATTGTCGGTGTATGCCCAAAATACAACATCTGCACCGCTTAATGGTAGGTATACTTTTCGGTCAAGTTCCCATGAATTTGAGGAAGATGTATTCTTATGTGCTATCTCAGCTCCATTTTCACCGTCGGCACCAATAAGGAAAGAGTCATAAAGAACACCTTCTGGATGAACGACTTTAGAATATACGGCAAAGTCGCCGAGGTTGTTGATTGTGGTTTCGACAGCGCGGGAGTGGCCTACGCCTGCGGTGAATGTGATGGCCTTG
>ERZ778512.2108-NODE-2108-length-11324-cov-4.125566_pt1 | contig 11324 bp, 15 predicted proteins | sample MGYA00510346_ERZ778512 | MGnify/ENA primary metagenome ERZ778512 (study PRJEB29527, sample SAMN07138962) | mouse gut metagenome | material: feces | host: mouse | place: China:Nanjing | collected 2016-01-25 ...
AATTCAAACATCCGACCCAAAAAGGACGCGTAACCGTCAGCCACCCTTATGAAGATATTCCCCCAAGCACGCTGAAATCCATTTTTAAACAAGCAAACATCGAATTGAAATAAGGCAATAGTTATGAAAACAAAACAAAAAGACATATATGTTTATCCCGTTATTTTCAGAAACGAAGGTGAAAAAGGAATTGCGATACTCGTTCCCGATTTGGACGCTGCAACCTGTGCGGAAACAGAAGAAAAAGCCTTTTTGGCCGCAAGGGAGCTTATCAGCATCACCATCATGGGATTGGAGGAAGACGGCGAAGAAATACCGCCTGCAAGCTCTGTTTCTGAAATAGCTCTTGAAAAAAACGATACGGTCAGTCTTATAGATGTTTTTATGCCTGCCGTCCGCTTGGCAAACAGAAATAAAGCCGTAAATAGAACAGTCACCTTGCCCGCATGGCTCAATGCAAAAGCTTTGGAATATAACATCAATTTTTCCCAATTATTGCAGGAAGCGATAAAAAAAGAATTGCATTTATCATAAGACCATGCCATAAAAATAAAAACCTTTTAAGATTTCCCCCGTCATTCCCATGTGGCGGGGATTTTTACGGTTGTCTTTTCTTTCTCCGGCTCTTTGTTTTTATACAAAATTCTCACATAAGCACGGCGCGTTTTTTGTGTAAGCATAATCAGTGTCTCTCCATGGACAAAAAATTTATTTACAAATGTATTTATGTGTATTACATATAACATACAAACAAATACAAAAGGAGAAAAAGCCATGTCACAAAGCCAAATCGTCCAAGCCCGCATAAATAAGGAAATAAAAGAAGAAGCAAGCACGGTTTTAGCCAATTTCGGCTTATCCATTTCCGACATCATCAGAATTGTTTTAACCCGTGTCGCCCATGAAAAGGCTATTCCGTCAGCACTGTTCACTTCCAACCCCGAAACGCTGCAAGCCTTACACGACGTTGAAACAAAAAACATTCATACCGCCTCCTCTTTGGAAAATATGTTCAAGGAATTGAATAAAGATGGCTGATACCCCCATTCAATGGACAAACGCTTTTAAAAAAGATTATAAAAGGGAAAAAAAGAAAAATGCAAATCTTGATGCTCTTCTTATGCCCTTGCTTGCAAAGCTTGTTAATAACGAACCGTTGGAAGAACGTCATCACGACCATTTGCTGACAGGGGATAAAAAAGGGTATAGAGATTGCCATATTAAACCCGATTTACTCCTCATTTATCAAAAGCCCGATTTGGATACCCTCATTTTAATCAGGCTCGGCTCCCATGCCGAAATATTTTAACAATCATCATTCCCATGTGGCGGGGATTTTTACGGTTGTTTTTTCTTTCTCCGGAACATTGACGGGAATGTTGCCGGAAAAAAGCAGCGTATCCAGGCACGCGGGATTTTCCGCCAAAAGCGTGTGCATTTCATACTCGGAGCCGTATTTGTTTTTGGCGAGAATATCCCATGCCTCGCCTTGTATCGTTCGTTTAGTTTGCAAAATTAATTCTCGCTTTCTGGTGTGCTATTTTTTCCATGACTTTTCTGATTATCTCCTCAATGTCGGGACGGGCGTGTTCCATTTGTCTGCGAAATTCGTTTTGATCCAAGCCTTGGACGTTGAACGTCATAGGCACGGAAATCTGCATATCCTGCGCATTGGAAAAGTTTTGCCGATATTCCGGTTGACTGATGAAATCCTCGGCGGCGGCGGAAGCGGAAAATACCGAAAACGGATTGGCGACCGCATCGGCGGCGGGACTTAATTTTTCCGACAGATTTTTATTCACCGTCAAATCAATGTCTTTATCTTCGTCAATAAGCCCGACAGCCTGCCCCAGACTTTTCAAACCGTTCCATAACATAACTATCCCGTCCCATATTTCCTTGACAAAACTCGCTATTCCGCTGAAAACCCAGTCGAAAGCCTTACGCACGGGCTCGCAGGTTTGATACAGGGCGTACATGGCGGTAGCCGCCGCTCCCAAACCGACAATAATTATGCCTATGGGGTTTGCCGTCAAAGCGGCATTTAAAAGCCATTGCGCCGCCGTGCCCGCCTTTGTCGCGGCTGTGCTTATTTTTGTTGCCGCCGCGCTTGCCAGCATGAAGGCTTTCTGCCTCGCAAGTGAATATGTTTGTGTTTTCACCGCAAAAGAAAAGGCTGTACCAGCTATTTTCCCCACAGTCCAGACGGTTCGCAAACCGTTTATGGCATACCTTGCGGCAAGGGTTGTCATTTTCAGACCGAGCAAAGCCCCTGCCGTACCGACGATATTTTTTACAACTTCGGGATTTTCTTTTGTAAACTTGGCAAAATTGGTAATAAGCGGGCTAACGCCGGCTATGGTATCATTTATCGCCGGAAGCAAGGCAGAGCCTAAATTGATAGCGACTTCATTTGTTTTATTTTTTAATATTTGCAGCTGCCCGGCAGTTGACTGCCACCTAACGCCTGCTTCTTTTGCTATTGCTCCGGCATATTGTGTTTCATCAGCACAAATTTCTAAATTTCTTGTTACTAAATCAAGCTGTGGGAGCAAGGGAGAAATAACGTCTAAGCTTTCTTTGCCAAAAAGCGTCAGCATTGTTGAAAGTTGCTCATGCTTAGGCAATTTTTTCAAAGAATTTAATAAGGATAAGACAGCATTAGGGGCGTCCTCCTGCATAGCTTTGGCTAGTTCTACAGTATCAAATCCAAGTTTTCTAAAGGCAATACTTTGTTGTTTTGTGGCAGCATTACCTGAGGTCATGGCTAAAAGAAAGTTTTTTATACCTGTTGCTGCATCTTCAGGGGGAACTTTCATACTGATAAGCGTTGCGGATAACGCTGTCATTGGTTTTACTGCCATACCTGCCTGACCGCCAAGTGAACCAATACGGCGCATAACATTGGCAATATCCTCTTCTGTAGCAGAAGACGTGTTTGCGTATTGGTTCATAAGATCCAGCATTGACCTTGTTTCTTCAAAACTAAGTCCCATGGCAGACCGATACCCGCCGATGGCGTCCGCCGCCTGTTCCTGGCTCATGCCAAAAGCAGTAGCCATTTGCGCAGACATAGTCACAAATTCCTGAATATCGGACAATTCCGTCAAGCCCTGCTGTCCGGCGGCAGCGAAGAGGCTTGCAATTTCTTCATGGGACAAAGGAATTTGCCTTGCCATGTTTTTAACAGCCTGTTCCATTGCATAATACTTGGCTGTCAGATTGCCGTCATCGTCACGCATGCCGTCCATGGTTTTCGCCACGTCCGCCATGGAAGCTTCAAATTTAATCGCCTGATTGACAGGAACGGACAAAGCCAACATGGGGACGGCTGTCTGCACCATTTCCGCCTGAATGGAGGAACGGTTTGATTTCAGGCTGTCCCGTTTCGCCTGCAACGCTTCAAATCTGTTTTGAACAGATTTGTTTTTTTCCATTTCCGTGGACAACTTGGCGTATTCAGCCGCCAAAGTACGAACGGAACCCTGCGCGTTTCTGATTTGGGCTATGTTTTTTTGATAGGCCGCGGCATTTTTTTCAAAGGCGTATGAAAGCCTGCCGACTTCATTTTCCGCTTCCTGAACCTGCAATTCAAAAATCTTGGTATGTTTTCCCGCTTCTTTGCTTTGGTTTTGCAGAAGTTTCAGTTTTCCCTTCGCTGTTGTCAGCTCCTTTCCGAGATTTTTAATATGCTCTTTCTGCCGTATGAACTGCGAACCGATTTTATTGGTATCCGTTTCTTCCAGTTCTTGGATTCTTTTGGCAATTCCCGTAAATTCCCTTTTCGCACCTGTCACGGCAGACCTGAAACTTGAAGATAAGGCTGCGCCTATCGCGAAACTGTATTCAACTTCTTTTCTGCTCATTTTTTATTCCTGGCGATTAACATATCGATATACCCGGCAAATTCCCGGATTGTCATTTCATTTATCACGTTGATTGGCGTATACAGAGCAATGGCAAATTCAACCTTCGCCCTGTACAGGCTTTTTAATTGTTTTACTGCATCAAATTCTCTTGTTTTTCCGTTTCGCCCGTTGCCTGCCGTTCCATCAGCCCCGCTGTCGGAGCTTTTGAAAAAAAACGGTTGTATGCGCCTTTTATGAGGTTATAGTCGTAAGGGTGCAGATTTCTGACATCATCATAGGTAAGACCTGCGGCAACCGCCAAAGAACAGATTTCCGCGGTTAAAATATTGGTCGCCTTGCCAAGCATGATACACATATCAAGGGCTTCCTCTTCCATGCCTATGGTGATTTTTTCTTTCAGTTCTATATCTTTGATTGTTTCGCCGTTTTTCATATAGCCCTGAGCTAAAGTGATTTTCATATCATATTCCTTTGTTTGTTCTTGATTGAGGCGAAACCGTCCCAATCAAGATACTGTTAATATTTCATATTAAAAAGCCAAACCAAGATTTGCCCGGACGGGAAGCATAATTGACTTTAGAGCTGCGCTCGAAGTGGCGTCCTGCCACTTACTCGCTGTCGTTTGTGTTTTATGCGAAAAACACTGCACTCCCGCTGCGCGGCTTCGCACTTCCTGTGCTGGCTTAAAAAGCCAAACCAAGATTTGCCCGAACGGGCAACATTATGTCCACACCGTCAACGGCGTAAATCATGTTGGTTTTGTCAAGGAGCAGTTTCTGTTTGCCGTTGACGGTATTGATGATGCGTATCGCCTCGATTTCCGTTTCGTTTTCCATTTTCTTGTTTGTCTCAAACGAACCGGTGCTTGCTTTCTTGGCTGTGCCGAATACGGTTATCTCAACGGGAACGGTATATTTGGCGCCCGTGTTTTTTTCCGCCCTCTGCTGCGAGCCTTTGCACTCGAGCATGAGCGGCACAAAAGGATTGAGCATGGTAAATGCCTTTTCCGTTTGACTGATCCATTTGAGCGTTACGCTCATGGAAGAAAATGCCCCCATGGCGGGGCTTTCGTATTCGCCGAGCACACCCGTTCCTGAAACGGTTTCGGTAAGGTTGGAAAGCTCCGGCAACTCCACGCTTGCAACACCGAGTAAATCCGAGCCGTTGGCATAGATACGGAATGCGATTGTCTGTTCTGGAATGTAATTCATATTTTACTCCATCATATTAAGCGGAAAAAAGTTCTTGTAAATATTCGGGGTCAAGTTCAAATGTGCCTTCAATCGCTTCGGCGGGAATGGGCGGCATGATGTAAATATGGAATCGAAGCAGACCGTTCAGCAAATCCGTCACGGGGTTTTCATCTTCCAGGAATGAAATCCTGCCGCCCAAGATGACTTCGCGGGAGGTGAAGCCGTCAAGGTCAAGCTGGGCTGAACTCATGATTGTCTTGATAAGCCGCTTCGTCATGGGAGCGTCGACTTTCTGGAAATAGGTCAGAATGAAACGCGCCATGTACCAGTTGAAAAACCTGCGGCAGCATAAGTAGCTGTCTTTCGGGTCGGTAATGCCGGGGTATACAGCAGTCCTGTTGCCCCAAATACGCCATCCGCCGTCAAAATTAAGCGTTGTCACAACGCCCTGGGAGTTCAGGTAGTTCGCATTTTCCAAAGTAAGCCAAACTTCCTTTTCCACGCCGTCGATAACGGTAATCGAACGGTCGAAATACCCCGTCTTATTGCTCGGGCTGACTTGCGGCGTACCGCCTGCGGCGTCGTCCTCCGCGCTGATCCTGCCGACAAGCTGCGTTGACAGGTGATAAACCTTGTCCCCAAGCGCAACCTTAGGCCAGCAAAGCGTCAGACCTGCCAGATTCAAGCCGTTATTTTGCTTGTATTCGCTGATGTCGGCGTATTTCCTGCATTTTTTCGTATCGATGTCCGCATACGCCATGGCTGTGAAAAGCCCGAGAATTTTTTGGCTTTTCGCCGCCATGGTCTGCGCGACCGCAATATCTGTGGAAAATTTGGGCGCGACAATGGCGAACGGCACAAGACCGAATTTCGTAAAAACAAGGTCTATGCATTCCAAACCGGTCGGCTCGAGGGTGTTTTCGTCAATGCCGCCGATAATGTCGGCAGTGGTTACTTTTGATGCGTCGGGCTCGTCGTTGGTCTTATGTTTTTCAGGGTCGAAAACATTGACGCAGACAATGGGAGCCGCGCCGAATTTTGAAAAATGGCATTCCGCAAGTTCGCATAAGGTGTAATTTACCCAGTCGTCGGAATAGCCCATTTCTTCGACAAATTCATCGTAGGAATTGTACATGCGGGGCTCGTTGACATAGCGTTTCTTGTCTTCGTCCAGCTCATGCACGGGGGCCGTGCCTACCGCAAAAACCGTGTTCGTCGCCACTATGCGGGGCGGAACTATGCTTGTGGGCATTTCTTTCGTATACACGCCGTGTTTGTATTGGCTCATAAGATATTACCTTCATTTTCATACTCCCCGTCAAGCGGACGGGGAGGCAAAGTGTTATGGGAAAAAGTCAGTTCCATACTTGAAAAATGGTATTCGTTCCATTTCTTTTCAGGTTCGGCTTGTTTTATTTTTATGGGAAGCTTTGTTTCAAAAAAAGTTCCCGTTATTCTGTTGTTGTAAAAAACCGCCGTCAGCGCATCGCAAATTTCCGCAAGCAATAAGCCCGCATTTTCCTGCGAGGAGTCATCATTGACGCCCAAAGCGAAAACAAGCGTGCTTTCCGTGTATTCCTCATTCAGTTCCTGCTCGTCGAAACGGAGAATGACAAACGGAAAAAGACTTTCACTGTCCGAAACTTCCTGCACGGGCAGGTTATGGATGAACACGTTCAGATTTATTTCCGAATATGTTTTCAGATGTTCCGAAATATGGGCTTTAACAGCCAATAAAAGTTCTTTGCTCCGCATTATAAAACCTTCTCCAATTCTTCCTTGAATAAACGGGAAAACGCTTCGTCCGCATGGCTTTCAAGCTCCTTGCCCGCTCCGAACAAAGCATAGATAAGGCTCGGACCGTAAAGTCTTTTCAGTTTGTCCCGCCCGTCACGGTAAAAAATATGCTTGCCGTTATCGACATTGGCGACAAAAGGCGAACCGTGATCGTTGAAAACCCTTCTTTTTCCGTCACGCCGAACTTTGTTTGTCACAAACTTCTTTCTTTTTTTCGGGGCGACGCCTTTCCAGGAAAGGACGTTTCCGGGACGAGAAGCGAAATTGATAAGCCCTATGCCGTTTCTGTCCTTGATTTCAAGACATGCATATTGGCGTTTCGAGGTCGCCTTGGTTATTTTCGCCCGCTTTTTCAGGCTGCGAGGATTTGCCGTATAGGTTCGCCTGGCTATTTTGACCGCTTCATTCTTAATAAGCCAAAGTGTCCTGTTCATGGCTTTTGCCGAAGCCTTGTTTATGGTTTCAGGGGCGGCGTCAAGCAAACGCCGCATTTCCCGCACCACTTCTTCCGCATTGGGAACTTCCACGCGCAAATAGGAGGACATCAGGCTTTTTCCCGATACAATTTGACAATCGCAAGCCCAAGCTCAACGGAACTTTCAAGCACATACCAGACTTCGCCGTTCAAAAGACAGCTCTTATGGGGGACATATTCATACTGCAAACAGACCGCATGCAGATAAAGCGTCCGCCCCTCGAAAGACACGCCCTCACGGGAGTTGTCGGGAGACAATTCCAAATCCTCGACAACCGCGGGAACTTCTTGCCCGTCCAGGTCAATTTGCTCCGCAAATTCCCGAAGATTGAGAAAAATTGAAGAAATGTCTTTTTCAAGCTGTGTGTTGAACATTATTTCGCCTTTTGCCTTTTCGCCGCTTCTGCCACATTTGACACATTCGGCGCACTTGGCTCATTTGCTCCGTTATCCTGCTGTTCATCGTTTTTATCCGCTTCACCGGAATTTTGCCCGTTTTCGGCTTGAGATCCGCTTTCTTCGGGATTTTTCGGAGCGTTTTCCTTTTTCGGGCTTTCTTCTTTTACAGGAATGGCAAGACCTTGTTTCACAAGGAGGTGAAAAAGCTTTTTATCGCAGTCGAGAATTTCGCCTGCATGATAAAAGCGATCGCAGTTATGGTGACCGTATTTCAATATTACTTTCATCTTCTAACCCTCCGTGACCTTTACGGAAACAGTCGCTCCCGCATGCTTCACCTGCGGAAGCGGGCGGCTTTCCGCAAGCGTGAAATAGGCTGACGGATCGTTTTCCTTGTATTGCTTGGCAAAAATTTTCGTGGGACCTGTACAGTCAAGATCGGACGGCAGACCGTAATCGATTTCAAGCTTTGCGTCCCTTGCCACGAACAAAGCGACGTCGGCGGGAATGAACATTTGCTGCTTGCCTGCCAAATCCACATAGCCCGCATTGATTGTCCAGATGTTCAGCCCGTTCCAGTTACCGCGGTAAAGGCTGTTGGTGTGCAGGTTCAATTCGCCGATATGGATATTCCGCATATCGAGCAAATCTCTGACGTCGGCATGCTTCAGAAAAAGCGAAAACGCCTTTGTCCCCATGATGACGTCCGTTGCGCCGAAACCGCCCGTCGCTTCCATGATCATAGCTGAATACTGTTCAGCCTGCTCCCGAAGTTCGGAAGAGGGGTCGCTCCATACGGCAGTGCCGGACAGCGTCACCGTATGGCTTGCGGGGCGGTTGTAGTCAATTTCACCGATTTGTCCGACTTTGCCGTTCACGCTGTTCCAAAGCGGAATTTTCCCGTTCACAAGGGCGTTCGCGCACATGATTTCTTTCATGTATTCGATGTCGGAAATGTGGGCGTCCATGTCTTCCGCAATGGCTCGTTCGAGCGGGTCTTGATGGTCATAGGGCGTCATGCCTTTGGAACGGACAAATTTATCCGCCGCGGTGAAGGTTCTTTTGGGTTTGAAAATAGGCGCCTTTACGGCTGAAAGCGTTCTGACTTCGCCGTCACGCATGGTGCCTGCGTCGTTATAAGACAGGGCGGGAAGCATTTTCCGTCCCTGATAGCTTGTTTCAAGCTCGAACACGTCCGTTTCGCTCGGGGCGTTGTCCTGAAAAAAGGAAGTGAACAGACGTCTGTTTACGGGACGGATATTGATGACCCCCGTTAAAACGCGCGGGGTGAATTGTGATAACGGCATATTTTGCTCCTAATAAATATATACGCCTTGCCCGCGAAGCGCTGCAATGGCTGTTTTTTGTTTGTCTGCGGAAACGCTGTCATCAAAAATGATGTTTTCCAAAACCATGTCCGCATGGACATACATTGAAGACACGGCATTTCCGCTTGCAGGAACGGTCACGTCTTCCACCAAAACGCCGATAGGCTCCTCGCCGTCAGCCGCTTTGTAAACCCCGATTCCGGTGGCGGTTTTGCCAAGCACGGCTCCTGCCAAAAGCGTCTGTTCCTCAGCCTGCGAAGCTAACTCGACCTTCACCATGACCGGCGGGTGGTCGCGCAAAAAAGCTTTTCTTTGATAGGTTTCAATATGCTGCATATTCTTATCCTTTCATGTTTCCTATTCTTTCAATGAGTGTTTGCTCGTCGTCCGTTGCTTTGTTCATTTTTGAAGCGCTTGTTACGGCGTCGGGACTTGCCGCAACAAGCGCCGCCAAGATTTGCCGATTGGTTTCCCGCACCGCTTCCGCATTTTTTTGTTCCGTTTTTACGGAAATCACGGAGCCGAGCGCCTCAACCTGCGCTTTTGTCAGCCCTGACTCCGCAAGCGTTTTGACTTTTTCCGCATTGTCCGCTCCGCAAACGGTTTCAATAATAGCAAACAAATCTTCGCTGATTGTTGAAACCGTTTGCTGTGAGGAGGTCTGTTCATGGGAAATTTTCTGTTCCATGTTAGGTATCGCCATTGTTTTCTCCTGTATGTTTTCAAGAAGACAGCTCATCGCCTCTTCTTTTGTTTTTACAATTTTTGAAACCAAGCCAAGAGCGGCGGCTTCTCTTCCCAAAAAGACCCTGCCGTCTGCCCATTCCAGTTTCTTATCCAAATCAAGCCCCATATTTTGCGCTGTTTCCTGCAAAAACACGTCATAAATGCCGTTCACCTGATTTTGCAGGTACATTTTGTCGTCTTCGGATAAAGGTGTTTCGCTCGCTCCGACGCTTTTTTTGCTTCCCGCAGTGATATGGGTGTATTTCACTCCTGCGCTTTCAAGAAACTTGCTGGCATCCGCATGTTTCAGCACCACGCCGATTGAGCCGAGTTCCGCACTTTGTGTGGCGAAAATTCTGCCGGTTGCGGATGCAAGCCAATACGCCGCGGAACAGCACATGCCGTCGACAAAAGCGCAGCTTGGTTTTATGGCGGCGACTTCCTTTATGAAGGAAGCAAGCTCCTGCGTTCCCGCGACCGTACCGCCCGGAGAGTAGATATTGTAAAAAATGGCATTAACTTCATCGTGTCGCAGGGCTTTTTCAATTTCATCCTTGATTTGCTTATGGGTCATTCCCGGCATAAACCAAGATTTCTTGCGGTAAACAGCTCCTTCGATGCTGATGACGGCAACGCCGTTCCGCACAGTTGTTTCAGTATGCCTTGCCTGAGGAAGCAACGCATTCAAAAACGCCGCATTTTGCAGAACCGCTTTTTTCTCCGTGTCAATATCTTCCAAAACAGACGGCAAAATCGCCCATACTTTACTTGTCATGTTCTTCCTCTGAGTTTTCAGATTTTATTGTATCTTGCAGAATTGTTTGTTTTTTATCCTGTACGGAATTTCGTAGGCTCTGCAATTTTCGCATACGCCGCTCTTCATATTCACGCTGATTTATGATTTCATCAAAATCGCTGCCGCGCTCGGCAATGCTGTCCGACATAGTCATGATGTCATGGTCTATCGCCAGTATGTTCGCCTGAACCTCTTTCAGCGGGTCGATGTAACCGCGGGCGGGTCCTATCCAGCGGCAGTTGCATAAAAACGGAAGCGCTTTGTAAAAATCCATTCCGGCAGGCAAGTTCAGATATCCCCGCAAATACGCCTCTTCCATGACCATGTTCCAAAGCGGCTGGCAGTAATGCCGACGGAAAAACTCACGGTAAATGCCGTAAATCCGCCACGCGCCAATCATAGCCGCACGGGCAGACGAATACGTCGTCTTTGAAAAATCCTTGCTGACTTCCTCGTATGGCAAACCGAGAGATGCGGAAGCGGAACGCAGAACAAGCTCGCAGAAACTCAAAAAGTTCTGGCTCGGACGTTTGCTTTCCAAAATTTCCGGCTTTTCACCCTCGTTGCCGTACATGATTGAGCCGGGATTGATTGCCTGAAAATAACGGGGATTTTCTTCCTTTTTTTCGAACCCGACGCCATAGGGCAGTTCCTGCCTGTTTTTTTCCAGGCTGATGAACACGGGAAAACTTGCGGCTATTATCTGAGCAACAAGTTCGTAGTCGATAGCGTCATTGAAAT